>JGI24707J26582_10001634_pt1 | contig 17414 bp, 16 predicted proteins | sample BioPla1DNA1_FD_26582 | JGI IMG/M metagenome (IMG submission 26582)
GTTTAGGGGGATATCAATGTGAGAATGAAGGATATATTGAGTATCATTCAAGACAATTTTTATTTTGCGTTTATGCTAATTGTGATATTAGCAGTTTTTTTAGGACTTGGCTATTTTGTCGTGTATAAAAAGCTTTTAAAAGGATCTAAAAGCTTAAGTAAACGCAAGGTTATCATTTGGCTTTGTCTGATTGGATACATAATTATGGTTATCGGAGTGACGTTTATCAATCGAGGATCAAGAATATATGGTGATACAAATCTTCACCTGTTTAGTTCGTATCGAGAGGCTTGGAATTCTTTTAATTCGGTGACTTGGAGATTTATCTACTTGAATATATTCATGTTGGTTCCTTTGGGGATACTCCTTCCACTGTTAAACAAAAGGTTTCAAAAATTATCGTGGTTAGTTGGAGCAGCCGTCCTAATGACATTGATGATCGAAACGACTCAACTTGTGACTGGCTATGGAATATTTGATCTGGATGACATATTTAATAATGTTTTAGGTGCTATTATCGGTTATGGGATCGTTATGCCGATTCTAACGATTTTAGAGAACAAAAAAGGGAAGTTTAAACGATCGGTTATCTACCTCACTCCATTAATACTTGTGGTCGTTTCAACTCTTGCAATCATCGCTCTATATCATGCACAAGAATTTGGCAATCTTTCTATCGCACATAATTACAAAATAAATATGAAAAATATTGATCTGATTTCAAATGTAGACCTTGAAGTCGATGGGAAAGAAGTTTTTCTAGCCAATGAAAAATATAGTATTAAAAAAGTACCTATCTACAGAGCACCAATTTACGATGTGACTAGTGGAGAAGCATTTTTCGCTGATTTCTTAAAGCATAAAAATATCGATCCAGAAATAGAAGTGGATCCTTATAGCGATATGGCGATTTATTGGTCTAGAGGTGAACCATCTTACAGTATGTGGTTTGATTATCATGGTGGGAGCTACCAATATAGTGATTTTTCATTTTTTNATGTGGGAATAGAAAGAGCGCAAACGGATGAAGCGAATTTAAGGAAAATCTTAGCGGACTTTGCTATTGCTATTCCTGACGAAGCGATCTTTAGTGTTGCTGATGACGGCATAACTGAAGGCACCTATGAATGGCTGATTGAAAACAAAGTTGATGGAGAGTCGATTACGAATGGCAAATTAACTGTCGACTACTATAATGATGACAGTGTGAAGCAAATCGATAACCAAATAATAACGTATCAAAAAGTAAACGATGTCTCAATTAAAAGCCAAGAAGAAGCTTATCAGGAATTAGCAGACGGGAAGTTTAATTTAAATTGGCCTAAAGATGTAAGAACAATAAAGATAGAAGATGTAACCCTTGCCTATATGCTCGATACTAAAGGCTTTTACCAACCGATATATAATTTCTCATCAAAAGTAAATGGAGCAGACACAATGATATCGATTCCAGCAATACCAAGATAAGTGTAAAATATACCCTTATTAATTATGGCGCATTTGTATTTTACTAAAAAGTCATAAGTTACCCCACATGAAAGTTTATTAAATAAGTCTGAAGTGTTGTTTAAAAACCACTTCAGACTTTTAGTATTCTCACTTTACATGCTAGAAATTGTATTATTAAAGGGTGGATATAGCTAAAACGCACTAAACAGATAAGAATAAAATGTTTTTTCGGAAAAAGCATTGACATTGGAATCTTTATGTTATATTATAGGTCACAACTTAATATATAAATCTTATCAAGAGAGGTGGAGGGACTGGCCCTGTGAATCCTCGGCAACAGACTATATTAGAACTGTGCCAATTCCATTAATGTACATTAACAGATAAGAAGATTATAAATGATTTATTTCATTAACCTCTTCTTAGCAAAATTAAGAAGAGGTTTTTTGGTAGATAAGATAGTATAACAACTTTCTTACTACATAAGTGCAACTAAAGCATCCGCCTAAAAGCTTGGCGAATGCCAAGTTTTCTAAAAAATTTCATATGCTCATTAGTCAACTAAAGGCATCTTTTGACCAATCACTTGATTGATTATAAAGGGTGCCTTTTTATTTCACACAGATTGGATGTTTAAGGTGAAAACTATATCTATGTCTAATTATGGAAGTTACAGCTACTATTTAAATGATTCTATAGGAGGAAAATCAATGACTAGATCAAGCAATGTTGTTTGGCATAAATCAACTATAAAAAAAGAAAATCGCCATCAATTGAATGGTCATAAAAGTGCGATTATTTGGTTTACAGGATTATCTGGTTCTGGAAAATCCACGATTTCAGTTGCACTCGAATCCGCTTTATACGCAAAAGGGATACGAACTTATCGCTTAGATGGTGATAATGTTCGACATGGTTTAAATAGAGATTTGGGGTTTAGCCCAGAAGATCGAAATGAAAATATTCGAAGGATAGGAGAAGTTGCTAAATTAATGGTCGATGCAGGATTATTTACATTGACAGCATTTATTTCCCCTTATCGTGAAGATCGAGATCAAGTTCGCCGCTTAGTTAAAGATCATGAATTTGTTGAAGTTTATCAAAAAGCTACAATAGCCACATGTGAAGCGCGTGATCCCAAAGGACTCTATAAGAAAGCGAGATTAGGAGAAATTAAGAATTTTACTGGTATTGATGCACCGTATGAAGAACCTATTAATCCAAATATTGTTATTGATGCAGATCGACTGAGTGTTGAGGAATCTGTTGAACAAATCCTCTCTTATTTAGAGAAGAAAGGCTATATTTAAGGGTTTGATCATATATTAACTGCAACAATTTTGACTAATCAACAAATAAAAGGTGCAAAAGGTGGAGTGATTGATGGAAAAGCTGACATATGAATCATGGTTCGAATATGATGATCCTTCTTTTTTGATTGATAACCCTTCAAAGGGAGCGTTAAATGTATTGAAATGGGCATTTAAAACATATAAAGATGAACTGGTTTATGCTTGTAGTTTTGGTGTAGAAGGTATGGTAATGATTGATTTAATTTCACAAATTAATTCAAAAGCACAAATTGTTTTTCTCGATACAGAACTTCACTTTGAAGAGACATACAGACTAATTGACGAAGTGAAAGCACGTTATCCTGAACTGAATATAAAAATGAAAAAACCAGCTTTAACAGTTGAAGAACAAGCTGAAAAATACGGAGATAAATTATGGGAGAGACAGCCGGATCGCTGTTGTTATATGCGGAAGATCGTTCCGCTGAGAGAAGAGCTAAGTAATGCAACTGCTTGGTTATCCGGATTGAGAAGAGAACAATCACCAGAGAGAAGTCAAACAAAGTTTATCAACAAGGATGAGAATTTTAAATCAGTAAAAATTTGTCCACTAATCCATTGGTCATGGATTGATATTTGGGACTATGTTAAAAAAAATCAATTACCTTATAGCACGCTTCATGATCAAGGTTATCCCAGTATTGGCTGCGTGCCGTGTACATTACCAGGAGATACGAAAACAGGATCACGCGCTGGACGCTGGAAAAATCAACAGAAGACAGAATGTGGCCTACACAAACATTAAAGCTAAGAAAATGGAGGAGTTAATATGAAATTAGGTCAACCGCATGGTGGAGTATTAGTCAATCGTTGGGATCCTGATTATGACTTCCAATCGATTACTGAAAAAGTTGAATTAGATGAAATTGCTTTGAGTGACTTGGATTTGATCGGAGTTGGAGCTTACAGTCCTTTAACAGGATTCTTAACTGAAGAAGATTATCATGCTGTTGTGGAAAGTATGAGGTTATCAACTGGTGAACCATGGACGATCCCAATTTCATTACCAACAACTGAAGAGAATGCTAAAAATATTGAAATTAATAGTTTAGTTAGATTAGAAAAAGAAGGAATTGTTTATGGTGTTATTGAAGTATCGGATATATTTATCCCTGATAAAAACAAAGAAGCAAAATTTGTTTTTAAAACAACAGATCGAGAGCACCCAGGGGTAAGGAAGTTGTTTGAACGTCCTAATGTATATTTGGGTGGCACGATCACTCTAATTGCTCGACGTCAAATTAATCATTCATTAGACTTACACTTTGATCCATTAAAGACGAGGGAAAATTTTGCTCAGCTTGGTTGGAAAACGGTTGTCGGTTTCCAAACAAGAAATCCGGTCCATCGAGCACATGAGTACATTCAGAAATCAGCATTAGAAATCGTAGATGGATTATTTTTAAATCCATTAGTGGGGGCAACTAAGGCAGATGATATACCAGCAGATGTGCGTATGAAAAGTTATCAAGTTTTGCTTGATAATTATTATCCAAAAGATCATGTGTTTTTGGGTGTATTTACAGCTGCTATGCGCTATGCAGGACCGAGAGAAGCGGTATTTCACGCGATCGTACGAAAGAACTTTGGCTGTACACATTTTATCGTTGGTCGTGACCACGCTGGGGTTGGTAATTATTATGGTACGTATGACGCGCAAAAAATATTTAGCCATTTTACTGAAGAAGAACTGGGAATTAGTTTATTATTTTTTGAACATAGTTTTTATTGCAATAGCTGTGGCAATATGGCGACCGCAAAAACATGTCCACATGAGGTAAGTAATCATGTCATCTTATCAGGAACAAAAGTTAGAGAGATGTTACGTAATGGTGAACAACCGCCAGAGACTTTTAGTAGGAAAGAAGTCATTGAAGTACTAATTTCTGGATTAAGAAAGTGGGCGATTCAATCGTAGCATTATAAATAAAGAGGAGGGCAAATGTGGGAAAAGTTTATTTAGTTGGAGCAGGGCCTGGTGATCTAGATTTAATCACTGTAAAAGGGCTCAAGTGTATAAAGAAAGCTGATGTCATTCTCTATGATCGCTTAATTAACAAGGAACTTCTAAGCTATGCAAAAAAAGATGCAAAGCTAATCTACTGTGGTAAAAAGCCAGGCCGTCATGCCATGATACAGGAAAAAATTAATCAGTCTTTAATCAAATATGCAAAACAGGGAAAGTCTGTAACGCGATTAAAGGGTGGTGATCCATTTATTTTTGGTCGGGGTGGTGAAGAGGCGATTACTTTGGCAGATCATGGAGTTGCTTTTGAAATTGTTCCTGGGATTACTTCTGGAATCGCAGCTCCCGCATATGCGGGCATTCCTGTTACTTATCGTGAACTTAGTTCTAGTTTCGCAATTGTCACGTGTCATATTCGACCAGGTCAAGGTGATGGACTTGATTGGGAAAGCCTTGCTACGGGAGTAGATACTTTAGCGATCTATATGGGAGTAGGCAATTTACCGTATATTTGTGAACAATTAACCAAATGTGGTCGACCAGTTGATACACCAGCAGCAATTATTCATTGGGGTACAACCAATGAACAAATGACATTAACTGGATCTATATCCTCCATTGTTGAGTTAGCTAACAAATCAAAGATTAAAAATCCGAGTATGATAATTGTCGGGGAGGTTGTCAAACTAAGAGAAAAAATTAACTGGTTTAAAGAAAACACAATCAATGAAATAAGTGTAACAGAAGCATCTGTATAAAAAAGGAGGTTTCTATCATACAAGCAGTCTTATATATTGCTCACGGCAGTCGGATTAAAGCGGGTGTTGAAGAAGCTATTTACTTTATTGAACAGACCCAGTCTTTAATTGACGTACCAATTCAAGAAATTTGCTTTTTAGAATTGGCACCACCAACTATTTTTGAAGGCATTACAAGATGTATCGCCCGTGGGGCAAATAGAATCGCAATTGTTCCTGTTCTTCTATTAACTGCACATCATGTTAATAAGGATATTCCATTAGAAATTGAAGCGGCAAAGGTGCAATATCCAAATATCAAATTTTCATACGGGGAGGCAATGGGAATTCATTCAAAGATTATTGATAGTTTATATGATCGCATTTTAGAGCAAGAAATTGTCATTGATCCACAGGCAACAGTTCTACTTGTAGGTAGAGGAAGTAGTGATCAGGCAGTCAAACGTGATCTAACAGAGATAGGGAGACGTCTAAGTAAAAAGTATGGCATTAATCAAGTCAATGTTTGCTTTTTATATGGATCGCAACCCCATTTTGATGAGGCGATACAGCAATTGCAAGCATCAATTGTAAATCAAGTATTTATTATTCCATACTTACTTTTCTCGGGTATCTTAATGAGTCAGATAACAAACAAGATTAATGAACAATCAGTAGAAACGCAGAAATTTATTCTCTGTGAAAATCTTGGTTATCATCAAAACATAAAAAAGGTACTTAAGGAGAGAGTAGAGCAAACCATAGCACAGATTTGATTATCAGTTGTTTAAATAAAGAGTTTAAATAGAAAGGGTGGAGATTGATTATGGGAAATCGCACAGAGAATATCGAACAATCACTTAAGAAAGTTAAGGAAATGTTAGAAAAAATGAATTTTGGTTCAATTACATTAATTGTTCAAGATAATCATGTTGTTCAAATTGAAAGAAACGAAAAAATTAGGTTGAAATAATCGAGATCGATTTTTAAGAATAGAATAATAGAGACGTGAGGTGACAATCATTGCAACTTCAAGTAATGAACAGTCCTTTTAATCAGGAGCAAGTCGATCTCCTTAATAAACTTCTACCAGCATTATCAGGAACTCAAAAGATTTGGTTAAGTGGCTATTTAAGTGCAACTGAAGTAGCACCAGTTGACTTATCGGGTGGAGTTGGATTACTAGATAAGCCGGCTCCAAAAGTTACTCAAGAATTGACGATTCTTTATGGTTCGCAGACAGGCAATGGTCAAGGTTTAGCGGAAGATTTCTCGGAAAAATTGAAAGCACTTGATTTCGATATTACACTTTCATCAATGAGTAATTTTAAAACAAATGCCTTTAAAAAACTAGAAAACCTACTAGTGATCGTAAGTACTCATGGTGAAGGAGATCCACCTGATCATGCAATACCGACTTATGAATTTTTGATGGGGAGTAGAGCGCCTAAATTAGATAAACTCAATTACTCGGTCTTGTCTCTAGGTGATAGTTCGTATGAATTATTTTGTCAAACGGGCAAGGATATTGATCAACGTTTATTAGAATTAGGAGCTAATCAACTCTATCCCCGAGTAGATTGCGACTTAGATTATGATGAACCAGCTGCTGACTGGTTTGACAATGTTGTAGCTAAATTAAATGAACAACGAGAATCAGAAACGGTCTCAGTTGAACAGTCACTGAACCAGTCGGTTGTTTCGAATCAATCCATTTATTCACGAACAAATCCATTTCAAGCAGAAATTCTTGAAAATATAAATTTAAATGGTCAAGGTTCGAATAAAGAAACGCGTCACATTGTCTTATCGATTGAAGATGCTAATTTTCAATTTGAGCCGGGGGATTGTTTAGGGATTTATCCAGAAAATGATTCAGAACTAGTTGATCAATTAATCAGTAAAATGGATTGGAATAAGGATGAGCTTGTTCCGGTAAATAACAAAGGTGATTTATTGCCGCTTCGTCAAGCGCTGATTTCTAATTTTGAAATTACTGTCCTTACGAAACCTTTATTACAAAAGCTTTCAGCATTTACTTCTGATGACAAATTGAAAGAACTATTAAATACAGAGCAAGAACAAAAGTTGAGAGCATACCTTTATGGACGTGATTTGTTAGATGTAATCAATGACTTTTCCCCATGGAACGTAGAAGCTAGTGATTTTATTAAAATACTAAGAAAGATACCAGCACGTTTATATTCAATTGCGAGTAGTTTAAGAGCAAATCCAGATGAAGTACACTTTACGATTGGTACTGTTCGATACCACGCTCATGGTCGAGATCGAATAGGTGTTTGTTCATATGAATGTGCGGAAAATAAACAAATTGGTGAACATTTATCCGTCTATATTCAACGTAATGATCATTTTAAATTACCAGATGACCCTAAAATCCCGATCATTATGATTGGGCCAGGAACTGGAGTTGCGCCATTTAGAGCTTTTCTAGAAGAGCGGGAGGAACTTAATTGTGAAGGAGAAACATGGTTATTCTTTGGTGATCAACATTATGTGACCGACTTCCTATATCAAACAGAATGGCAACAGTGGTTAGAAAATGGAACTTTAACACGAATGGATGTTGCATTTTCTCGCGATACTGAAGAGAAGGTTTATGTCCAGCATCGAATGATTGAAAAAAGTCATGAACTTTATCAATGGATTGTTAATGGAGCTGTCGTTTATGTTTGTGGAGATGAAAAAAACATGGCAGCTGATGTCCATCAAACGTTAATAACAATTCTCGAAGAAGAAGGGAAAATTAGCCGAGAGGAAGCAACAGAACAATTATTAGATATGCAAAAGCACAACCGCTATCTACGTGACGTTTATTAACTATGGTTTACTCAATCGAAGATAAAGTGGAACTTTAATCAGTGGGGGGGCTTACTGACAGTTTCACTACGATAAAATATGATCTAAGGAGTATATAAAATGACTAAGAAAATTGTTTTACCACCACAGTCTGATCCGCCTAGTGATGTAGAAGACATCAAAAGGAGGAGTAATTATTTACGAGGTACCCTTGTTGAGTCGCTTAAAGACCAAATGAGCTCAGGTATATCTGACGATGATAATCGATTAATGAAATTCCATGGGAGCTATTTGCAAGACGATCGTGACTTACGAAATGAACGTCAACGTCAAAAGCTCGAACCAGCCTATCAATTTATGGTGCGTGTCCGAGCTCCTGGAGGTGTTGCAACATCAAAACAATGGCTAGTGATGGATGAACTTGCTCATAAATATGGTAATGGTACATTACGTTTAACGACTCGTCAGGCATTTCAAATACATGGAATTTTGAAGTGGAATATGAAGAAAAGTATTCAGGAGATCAATAAAGCGTTAATGGATACACTTGCGGCATGTGGAGACGTCAATCGAAATGTCATGTGTAATCCAAATCCTTATCAGTCAAAAATTCATGAGCAAGTTTATGGATGGTCTCGAAAGTTGAGTAACGATCTCTCCCCACAAACAAAGGCCTACCACGAAATTTGGCTTGATGGTGAAAAAGTAGTTGATAACCAAGATAAAGAAGAGGAAGTTGAACCATTATATGGTGAACTTTATTTGCCACGTAAATTTAAGATTGGGATTGCGGTTCCGCCTAATAATGATATCGACGTTTTCTCACAAGACCTTGGTTTTATTGCAATTACTAAAAATGATCAATTGATTGGTTTTAATATATCTGTTGGTGGCGGTATGGGGATGACGCACGGGGATAAAGAGACTTACCCTCAATTAGGGAGAGTTATTGGTTTTTGTACCCCCGATCAACTTATAGATGTCGCAAAGAAAGTTATCACGATTCAACGCGATTATGGAAATCGATCTGTTAGAAAATATGCACGTTTTAAGTACACAATTGATAAGCGTGGATTAGATTGGCTGATTAATGAATTAAATGATCGATTAGGTTGGGAGCTTGCCGATGCTCATGACTATAAATTTGATCATAATGGTGATCGTTATGGTTGGATCAAGGGAAGCAACGATCAATGGCACTTTACACTCTTTATCCAAAATGGGCGTATTAAAGATAGTGATGAATATCCATTAATGACTGGTTTAAGAGAAATTGCTAAGGTTCATACAGGGGAATTTCGTTTAACCCCAAATCAAAATGTCATGATCAGTAATGTATCTGCTAATAAAAAAGAAGAAATTCAAAAGCTGATCGATAAGTATCAAATAACGGCGGGCGAACAGTATTCTGCTTTGAGAAGGAATTCAATGGCCTGTGTTGCTTTTCCAACCTGTGGCTTGGCAATGGCTGAGGCGGAGCGCTACCTTCCTTCATTAATAGATAAAATTGAGTTAATTATTGATGAAGCGGGATTAAACGAAGAGGAAATTGTTATCCGTATGTCAGGATGCCCTAATGGATGTTCACGCCCTGCTTTAGCTGAAATTGGTTTTATCGGCAAAGGACCTGGCAAGTATAATATGTATTTGGGTGGTAGTTTTGTAGGTGATCGATTAAGTAAATTATATAAAGAAAGTATTGGAGAAGAAGAGATTCTGTCTTTACTTAAACCACTTTTGTTTCAATACGCTAAAGAAAAAGAAGCTAATGAACGATTTGGTGATTTCGTGATTCGTACGGGTCATGTTAAAGCCGTTCATTCTGGTTTAGATTTTCATGATTAATAGTGAATAAGTACGGATTAGGCTACAAAACAAGTAGCCTTTTCCTTGTTTTTTGAGATAGGTAGGTGAATCGTTCGATGGGAAGCTACCCAATTATGTTGAATATTAAAGATAAAGATGTTGTCGTAGTTGGTGGTGGACAGGTTGCTTATCGAAAGATAATTGGATTGCTACAAGCCGATGCCAAAGTAACAGTCATTAGCCCTTCTGTCCATGAGCAACTTAAAAATTTAAGCACAACAAACAAAATTATCTGGAAAAATAAACCTTTCGAGCCAACTGATCTTACTGGGGCATTGCTCATTATCGCAGCAACTAATAGTCGAACAGTTAATGAGTTTGTTCGATTGTCTGCTCATCATAATCAGCTCATTAATGTTGTTGACGCTCATGAAAAAAGTAATTTTCATGTTCCAGCAAAACTAAATAGAGGAAAATTAACAATCAGTGTTGCTACTGATGGAGCGAGTCCAATATTGGCAAAAGCAATCTGTAAAAATTTAGCGACAATTTATGATGAATCATATCAAGACTACCTACAATTTCTAGCAGTCGCACGAAAAAAGGTGAAACAACTTCAGTTAAGCCACGATAAGAAGAGACAATTACTAAAAGAGATTACGGGAGAAAATTATCGACAGTCAGAACATAAGCAAATAGAATTCTTACAAATGCTGACTGATGTTATCAACCAACAGGATTAATTAGCTCTAAAAGTATGAGGAGAAGATACGCAATGCATATTGTTAAGATTGGTATTAGTCATCAAATCGCCTCACTGGAAATACGAGAAAAGCTTAGTTTTTCTGAGCAATTGGTCAAGCAGGCGATGTTAGAGTTACAAAGATATGATGGAATAGCTGAAAACATTATTATATCAACCTGTAATCGAACAGAAATATATGTGGTCTCAGATAATAAAAATGCTGCTGTACACTCAATCGAACAATTTTTGTCTAATTGGTTTCAACTTTCGATTAATGATATTGCGCTACTTTTCTCGCAATTGACAGATGATGAAGCGATTAATCATTTATTTAAGTTAGCTATCGGGTTAGATTCAATGGTGATTGGTGAAACGCAAATACTCGGTCAAGTAAGGAATGCATTTTTAACTGCTCAACAACTAAAAGTAAGTCGGAAAATTTTTAATGAATTATTTAAAAGGGTGATTACTTTTGCAAAAAAGGTACATCGTGACACGGATATTGGCAGGCGAGCTGTGTCGATCAGTTATGCAGCAGTAGAGTTATCAAAAAAAGTATTTGGTGATTTACGCGATAAACAGATTATCGTTTTGGGGGCTGGGAAAACAAGCGAATTAACATTAAAAAACTTAAATGATAAAGATGGATTACGAATCACTGTGATCAGTAGAACGTTTGAGCGAGCAGAAAAATTAGCAAATAAGTATGCTAGAGAAGCAGCTCCAATTGAAGATTTACCAATATATCTAACAGAGGCTAATCTTATTATTAGTTCAACAACATCAACTACATTTGTTTTAACGAAAGAGACCTTAAAAAATAGCCTTGGAAATCGTAAAGGAAACCCATTACTACTGATCGATCTAGCCGTCCCTAGGGATATCGATTACCGAGTTAATGAGTTGGATGGTGTCTTTTTATATAACATCGATGATTTACAGAGAGTCGTTGATGAAAATATTCAAGCACGTAAAAAAATTGCTCGTTCTCTTCAACAACAATTAGAATCTGAACGCAGATCATTTCAACAATGGTTAAATGAATTGCCAAGTATTCCAGTGATTCAAGCCTTACAAGAAAAAGCAGCAGGGATTCAAATGACAGTATTAGAAAGTATTCATCGTAAAATCCCTAATCTATCTGATCGAGAAGTAAAAGTCCTGCAAAAGCATACAAAAAGTATTATTCATCAGTTATTGCAACAGCCGATTAATCATTTGAAAAGTCTTGGAAGTGAAGAAGACCAGTTAGAGAATATTCGTCTAATGTTCGGACTAAATGATGAGAGGAATGACTAGAAATGCGCGAATTAATTGTAGGTACAAGGGGAAGTAAGCTAGCACTTATGCAGACGAATAAAATTATCGAACGACTTAGAAAAGCAGGTGTTAATCACCCAATTCAAATTAAAGAAATCGAAACGAGAGGTGATCGAACGTTAAATTTACCATTATCAAAATTAGCTGGTGATGCTTTTTTGCAAGAAATAGAGACTCAGATGATTGTTCAGTCGATTGATTTTGCTGTCCATAGCTTAAAAGATGTCCCGCTACAAATGCCGCATGGATTAATGATTGCCTCAATACCAGAACGAGAGGATATTCGTGATGCATATTTAGCTAAAAATCATGTGAAACTTAATGATTTACCGACCGGATCTGTGATTGGAACGAGTAGCTTACGTCGATCAGCACAAATTCTAGCTAAGCGCCCTGATCTAAAGGTTAAGTGGATTCGAGGTCCAATTGATTCACGGATTGAGCAGTTAAACCAAGGTCATTTTGATGCGATTATTTTAGCTGTAGCAGGAATTAAACGTCTAGGTTTAGGACTGGACTTAATCACAGAGTATCTCCCAGTTGATACATTCATGCCAGCAATTGGCCAAGGTGCACTTGCTATTGAATGCCGAACAGAAGATCGAGAGCTACGAAAGATTCTTCGTTTAATCAATGATGAGTCAATTGAACTAGTGGTGCATACGGAACGCTTATTCTTAAAACAATTTGAAGATCGAGAAAAAGAGGCGATAGCTGGCTATGCCACTATTGAAGCGGGTGAAATCATCCTCCATGGAGCGAGACTAACAGCTGATGGCAAAACGGTAATGAATCAAAAAGCTAAAGGAAAGGATTCAAAAAAACTCGCCGAATCTGTTGCTAATCAATTAAAGAAACAGAGCGTAGCAAAGTTAGTTTATTAACATTTCGGGAGCTGAAAATAGTGACGATCGATTTACAAAACAAAAAAATTCTAGTAACCCGGGCAGAGAATCAAGCGCAATATTTTTCTAGAAAAATAAAAAAGTTTGGTGGAGATCCATATCAAGTTCCTTTAATAAAAATAAGATATCTTGAGGATCCGAATTTTCAGGAAGTATTGAGAAAGGTACAACAGTATGATTGGCTCTTTTTCACAAGTGCTAATAGTATTGAGTTTTTTTTCAATCTTTCGTCAAGCTATTTCGATATCAATCTGCTGGCTAATAAAAAAATTGCTGTTGTTGGACAGAAAACAAATGAGGCATTAAATCGACATGGACATCAAGCAACGTTCATACCGACAACATATAATGCTGAAACAATGGTGCGAGAATTTTTAAATATGGATTATTTAGCTGAGTCGATTTTATTCGTGCGAGGAAAAAGGTCGAGTGATATTATACCTACTTCATTGAAAAAAGCGAAACATAATTATGACTGCTTAACGGTATACGAAACAGCAGTCCTTACGGAAAATCGAGTCATGTTAAATCAAGCATTAATCGATGAGGGTATCGATTATATAACATTTACGAGTCCATCTATAGTAAATGCGTTTTTTTCTTTAAGTGATGATATTGGGCAAATCGAAGAGAAGCAAATTGTTTGTATTGGCACAACAACAGCGCAAACAGTGATTGAACAGGGTGTTAAAAATATTTTAATACCAGAAGTTTTTACAATTGAAGGAATGTTAACAGAGATAAGTAATCATATTGCGCAGAAAGGATAACAGATTATCTATGGAGAAACTATCGTTTAAACGTCATCGACGACTACGTTCAACTGCAACTTTACGGGCGCTTATAAGTGAAACAAACTTGACTGTGGATGATTTAGTATATCCGCTTTTTATTATTGAGGGTGAGCAAATAAAGCACGAAGTACCTTCAATGCCAGGTGTATTTCAATTATCACTTGATTATCTTGCGACAGAAATTGCAGAGCTGACTAAACTAGGTATTAAAGCAGTTATGCTTTTTGGCATACCTAAAGAAAAAGATCAAGAAGGATCGGGTGCCTATTCCGATCAAGGTATTGTTCAACGGGCGATTCGAAAGATAAAAGACTTATCGCCAGAGTTACTTGTTATTGCTGATACATGTTTATGTGAATATACATCCCATGGTCATTGTGGAATTGTCGAAGAATCAAGGATAATAAATGATCAGTCATTAGTCTTACATGCGAAAACTGCTGTAAGTCAAGCGAATGCAGGTGCTGATATCATTGCACCATCAAATATGATGGATGGTTTTGTGGTAACGATTCGTAAAGCACTAGATGATGCTGGATTTCAACAGATTCCGATTATGTCTTATGCGATAAAGTACGCCTCAGCATTTTACGGTCCATTTCGTGATGCTGCTGATAGCACACCTAAATTTGGTGATCGAAAATCCTATCAGATGAGTCCAGCTAATCGTTTAGAAGCGATTCGAGAAGCGGCATCTGATATAGATGAAGGTGCAGATCTTCTAATTATAAAGCCGGCATTAGCATATTTAGATATTATGAGGGAAGTGAGAGAGAAATTCAATGTTCCACTTGTTGCCTATAATGTGAGTGGTGAGTATGCGATGGTCAAAGCAGCTGCAATCAATGGTTGGATTGATGAACAAGCAATTGTAATCGAGAAAACCTTAGCGATGAAACGGGCAGGTGCTGATTTGATTATCACCTATTTTGCAAAAGATTTAGCTAAATGGTTAAATAATTAATTGGAGAGTGACCTATGAGTCGATATAAAAAATCAGAAGTTGCTTATCAAGAAGCAGTTCAATTAATGCCTGGTGGAGTTAATTCACCAGTGCGATCCTTCAAATCTGTCGAGCAAGCACCTATTTTTTTTGATAGGGGTTACGGTTCTAAAATTGTTGATCTGGATCAGAATGAATATATTGATTACGTCTTGAGTTGGGGTCCCTTAATACTAGGTCATGGACATAAGCAAGTAACGATGAAATTGAAGGAGACAATTGAAAAGGGGACAAGCTTTGGTGCACCGACAATAGCTGAAAATAAGTTAGCTAAAATTGTTAAGGAAAGATTACCTTCAATCGAATTGATTCGGATGGTCAATTCCGGAACTGAAGCAACGATGAGTGCGATTCGATTGGCGCGTGGTTATACAGGGCGCAACATCATTTTGAAATTTGACGGTAATTATCATGGTCATAGCGATTCATTGCTAATTAAAGCGGGTTCTGGTGTTGCGACATTAGGATTAGCAGATAGTCCGGGTATACCAGAAGCAGTTGCTAAAGATACAATTACAGTGCCATACAATGACTTTGAAAGTGTTCAATTAGCTTTTCAACACTATGGAGAAAACATAGCCGCCATCATTGTTGAACCCGTTTCAGGTAATATGGGAGTTGTTCCACCGAGCGAGGGCTTTTTACAAAATCTTAGAGAAATCACTGAAAAAAATCATTCTTTACTTATATTTGATGAAGTGATGACTGGATTTCGGGTTGGATATGGAAGTGCACAAGGTTTATTTAAGGTTTATCCAGATTTGACCTGTTTAGGAAAAGTAATTGGCGGTGGTTTACCCGTAGGTGCATATGGTGGCAAAAGAGAAATAATGGAGATGATTGCTCCAGAAGGATCGATTTATCAAGCAGGAACTTTATCTGGAAACCCGTTAGCAATGATCGCGGGTTATGAAACATTACGACTACTTGATCAATCTGGTTATGACTTTATGAATCAACGAGTTGAACAACTAATAGCTGGATACCGTCAAGCGGCAGATGAACATAACATTCCGTTACAAATAAATCGCGTCGGTTCAATGGTTAGTTTTTTCTTTACAGATCAATCTGTGACAAATTACGAGACCGCACAACAATCAGATTTGGATTTATTTAAAGCGTACTACAAGGGGATGATCCGCGAGGGAATATTTTTACCACCTTCTCAATTTGAAGGACTATTTATGTCGACTGCGCACACAGTGGAAGATGTTAACCAAACGATTAAAGCCGTTCGAAAGGTTTTTGCATCTTTGAAATAGCTTGGTTTAAGTGAGGTTCACTCTTTTAGTCTAAGCAAGAGCGCAAAATGACTTAATCTAAAGTATTCAACTTTCGCACGTTTAAATGAGCAGATAACCTTTGGCAGAGTTTTGCTGTATAAAGTGAGTCTCCCCTAAAAGGGCTGTTACACATGACTGACGTGGTGGTCCCTCACCACGTCAGTCTTTTTATATCTTTTGTGCATCAACTTTTATTATCTCTTAATTTTTGAAACTATTAGCGTTAATTGCTTTGAATGATCCTTGTGTGTTTAATAAAGCCGCTATTTTCAATGATTTGTTATTGAATGATCATAGTCTAACTGATATGATGAAAATAGAATTATTTAACAATGACTACACTATTCTGTATCAGGCATAACACAATGAAAAAACTGCCTTTTTTATTGTTATTTACAATTCCCTTAACTGGTTGTGAGTATGTAAATGATTTAGGCTTGGAGGTTACAAGCTACATAACGATTTATAAGATAGAACGTTTTTATGAAGAAAAGCCAGACTTTTCGTAAGAGATTCATGAACACAATTAATTTAAGGGGATAATCGTTAAGATCGTTTCAGTGTCCATTTAATCATTCCTTTCATAGGTTACATGCTGGTTTATCGTAGATAACCTAATCACTAAATGGTTTAAGGGACTCATTTCATTCGTGAAAATCAAATTAAATGAATTCGAGTAGATATTAATCATGATTTTGTAGTATAATGTAGCGGATGAGGGGAGGATGTCACGTNATGTCCAATTCGAATGATCACAAAAATACTAAACAAATACAATCACAAGATAATGAGGAAAAGTTAGCAGTGAATAATAAACCATATATAAATAAGCGAAGACAAAATTTTATTGAACGTTGTCGAGACGCAAGTATTGTTAGAAAGATTGTTTTTATTGTAATTATTTTGTTTACAGTTTTAATTGTTTATGGGGCTAAGTCGGCATATGAATTTATCTCGACAGGTTTATCACCTGTAGATCCCGAGAGTGAAGAAACAATTGAAGTTGACATTCCTTTAGGTTCATCTTCTAAGGGAATTGCTGAAATTTTAGAAGAAGAAGGATTAATCAATAACCAATTGATTTATCGACTATTTATTAAAGTTAATAATTATGCGAATTTTCAAGCGGGTGCTTATCAGTTATCACCATCTATGACGTTAGCCGAGATATCGGAGATACTACAGACTGGATCAGTGGCAAGACCGGCGCTGTATACTGTGACGATTCCAGAGG
>JGI24707J26582_10001637_pt1 | contig 17401 bp, 13 predicted proteins | sample BioPla1DNA1_FD_26582 | JGI IMG/M metagenome (IMG submission 26582)
AGAGCAGATGGAGAAGATGGTGGATGTTTTATGGGAAGATTTAAGACAAGCCCATATAGAACGGTTATCCCAAGGAATTTGTAATTCTGAAACTGGAATTATCTTTATTGATACCTTAACTAACCTTGAACGTATATCAGATCACTCTCTGAACATAGCTCAATTTATAGAAGATGATCAGGATTAAATAATTAAAATAGCACTGTATATAATTAATTTCAAATTTGCACAAAAAAGTTGGATAAAATTAATAAAAAATAAACATAATCATAATAATCGGGAAAAGAATAATTAGCTCTTGATATTTTGGCACAAGTTAGATAAAATATAAGTTAGATTGAGAAAATTTTGTCAATCTGAATTGTAAGTAACTAGATAAATTACTGTCTTTTGGCAGTAAATTATAAATTAATCAATTAGGAGGAATAAATCATGGCAGTAAAAGTAGCGATTAATGGTTTTGGACGTATAGGCCGCCTTGCATTTAGACAAATGTTCGGTGCAGAAGGTTATGAAATTGTTGCTATTAATGACTTAACAGATGCTAAAATGTTAGCTCACTTATTAAAATATGATTCCGCACAAGGTAGATATGCTAAGGCTGATACAGTTGTGGCAAAAGATGATTCTATCGTTGTAGATGGTAAAGAAATTAGAATTTACAAGGAAGCAGATCCATCTAACTTACCTTGGGGTCAGCTAGGTGTTGATGTAGTACTTGAATGTACAGGTTTCTTTGCATCCAAAGACAAATCTCAGAAACATATTGATGCTGGTGCTAAGAAAGTAGTTATTTCAGCTCCTGCAGGCAATGATCTTCCTACAGTTGTATTTGGCGTTAATGAGAATATATTAAAAGCTAGCGATACAATTATTTCTGCAGCTTCTTGTACTACAAACTGTCTAGCACCTATGGCAGACACTTTAAATAAATTAGCTCCTATTGAAAAAGGTTACATGGTAACTATCCATGCATACACTGGTGATCAGATGACTCTTGATGGTCCTCATAGAAAAGGAGATTTAAGAAGAGCTCGTGCTGCAGCTGTAAATATCGTTCCTAACTCCACTGGAGCAGCTAAAGCAATCGGTCTTGTTATTCCTGAGTTAGCAGGTAAACTAGACGGTGATGCACAAAGAGTTCCTGTTCCTACAGGTTCCACTACTATCTTAACTGCAGTAGTTGATAAAGCAGTTACAGCTGATGAAGTGAATGCAGCTATGAAAGCAGCTTCCAGCGCTTCCTTTGGTTATACTGAGGACGAAATTGTTTCTTCTGATATTATCGGTATTACTTATGGCTCTCTATTTGATGCAACTCAAACTAAGGTTATGGACTTAGGTAATGGAAAATCCTTAGTAAAAGTTGTTTCATGGTATGATAATGAGATGTCCTACACATGCAACATGGTTAGAACAATTAAATACTTTGCAGAATTAGCATAGTATATAATTAAATTTGTTTTCTAATTGATCCATCATGGGTCCGGTCTATATGGACCGGACCTTTATTATATAATAATATACTTCTCGATTATCTTATTATATAATAATAAGTAATAGATGATTTTGGTCTAAAGTAGAAGGGGCTATCCCTTTATTATATATAAGTAAGCTAAGATTAGTAGCCTACTTTTCTACTAGAAGTATATGTAAATGAAAGGAGTAACGAAATGTTAAATAAAAAATCTGTTGATGATATTAATGTAAAAGGAAAACGAGTATTAGTTCGTTGCGATTTTAATGTTCCCTTACAGGAGGGTAAGATTACTGATGAGAACCGTCTTGTAGCTGCGTTACCTACAATTAAGAAATTAATTGGTGATGGTGGTAAGGTAATACTTTGCTCCCACTTAGGAAAACCCAAGGGACCAAATCCTGACTTCTCTTTAGCACCTGTTGCAGTGAGATTATCTGAGTTATTGGGACAAGAAGTTAAATTTGCTAACGATGATAATGTTGTAGGTGATAATGCAAGGGCAGCGGTTGAGGCTATGAAAGAAGGAGATGTTATTCTTCTTGAGAATACCCGTTTTAGAGCAGAAGAAACTAAGAACATTGATACATTCAGCCAAGATTTAGCATCTATCTGTGATGTATTCGTAAATGATGCTTTCGGTACTGCCCACAGAGCTCACTGCTCCAACGTAGGTGTAACAAAATTTGTTGATACTGCAGTAGTGGGTTATTTAATGCAGAAAGAAATCGAATTCCTTGGTAACGCTGTGAATAATCCTCAAAGACCTTTTGTTGCAATCCTTGGTGGTTCTAAGGTNTCCAGTAAAATATCTGTTATCAATAATCTTTTAGATAAAGTTGATACCTTAATTATCGGTGGAGGTATGTCCTATACTTTCTTAAAGGCTAAAGGTGAGGAAGTAGGTAATTCTCTACTAGAGGAAGATTATATCGAATATGCTAAGGAGATGCTTGAGAAAGCTGAGAAAAAGGGAGTTAACTTATTACTTCCTATCGATAATGTTGTGGCTAAAGAATTCTCCAATGATGCAGAATTTAAAACAGTAGAAAATGATGGAATTGAGCCAGGATGGCAAGGACTTGATATCGGTGAAAAAACTTGCAAGCTATATGCTGACGCTGTTAAAGATGCAAAAACAGTAGTATGGAATGGACCTATGGGTGTATTCGAGATGTCCAATTTTGCAGAAGGAACTAAAGCTATGGCTAAGGCACTAGCTGAAATAGATGCTATTACTATTATCGGTGGTGGAGATTCTGCTGCTGCTGTAAATATCCTAGGTTATGGAGATAAGATGACTCATATTTCCACAGGTGGAGGAGCATCCTTAGAATTCCTAGAAGGAAAAGAATTACCTGGCGTAGCTGCTGCCAATGATAAATAATCAGTGATGATATCAAGAGTGTAGCAGGAACAAAAGCTTGAACAATAAAAATAAAGAATAATAATATCTATAGGAAATCTAATTAAGAAATATTAGAAAATGAGATACAATGGAGATATAAGAAAGTTAAAGAAAGAGGATAATTATGCGTAGAAAAATAATTGCAGGTAACTGGAAGATGAATAAGACTCCCAGTGAGACTGTTAAACTAATTAATGAATTAAAACCTTTAGTTGCAACTGAGGATGCGGATGTGGTTTTTTGTGTACCCGCAGTATCCCTTACAATTGCTAAAGAAGTTGCAAAAGGTAGCAATATCGAGATAGGTGCTCAGAACATGCACTTCGAGGAAAGCGGTGCCTATACTGGTGAAATTTCTGCTAGTATGTTGACTGATATTGGTGTAAAATATGTTATTATAGGTCACTCTGAAAGAAGAGAATATTTTGGTGAAACAGATGAGACTGTAAATAAGAAAGTACTAAAAGCTATTGAGCATAATATTACACCAATTATTTGCTGTGGTGAGACTTTACAGCAGAGAGAGCAGGGAGTTACCATTGACCTTATCCGTCAACAGGTTAAGATTGCTCTATTAGGAGTTACAGCAGATCAAGCTAAGAATGTTGTAATTGCATATGAGCCTATTTGGGCAATTGGTACTGGTAAGGTAGCTACCACAGAGCAGGCTGAAGAAGTATGTAGTGCAATTCGTAAGTGCATAGCTGAAATCTATGATGATGCTACTGCTGAAGCGATTCGTATTCAATACGGCGGTAGTGTAAACGCTGAAAATGCAGCGGAATTATTTGCCCAGGCCAATATCGACGGTGGATTAGTTGGCGGAGCAAGTTTAAAGGCTGATTTTGGTAAGGTTGTAAATTACAAATAAATAGTTTATAGGGAGATACAGGTAATGGTTCACACCCCGGTATAAGCACAGTCGCTTGATTTGTATGCCATATTTCGGACATAAAATGTACCTATATTATACAAATTCCAGTGTTCTTCACATAAGGGTGTATTGCAACAATACCTGTATACTCCGTATATAATTTGGAATATCATCTTTGCTAGGCTGCATAAGCCCAGCAGAGATTTTGTGGTTATCCACGATGGCAACTAGTGTAAGATGAAAAGGAGTTTATAAGGAATGAGTAAAAAACCCACAGTGTTAATGATACTAGATGGTTATGGATTAAATGATAAGACAGAAAATAATGCAGTAGCTAAAGCAAAAACACCTGTTATGGATAGATTAATGGCTGAGTATCCATTTGTTAAAGGAAATGCCAGCGGAATGGCAGTAGGACTTCCTGAAGGACAGATGGGTAATTCAGAAGTTGGCCATATTAATATGGGTGCAGGTAGAATTGTATATCAAGAGTTAACTAGAATAACTAAGGAGATTCAGGATGGAGTATTCTTTCAAAATTCAGCGCTTTTAGCAGCGATAGATAATTGTAAGAGAAATAATTCTGATCTTCACTTATTTGGATTATTATCCGATGGTGGTGTTCACAGTCATAATACCCACCTATATGCTTTACTACAACTGGCTAAAAAACAAGGCATAGAGAATGTATACGTTCACGCTTTCCTTGATGGAAGGGATACACCTCCAACATCAGGTAAAAGTTTTATTGAGCAATTGGAAGATCAAATAAAGATTACAGGGGTAGGAAAGATAGCAACAGTTATGGGCCGTTACTATGTAATGGATCGTGATAACCGTTGGGACAGAGTTGAAAAAGCATATCGCGCTATGGCCTATGGTGAAGGTGAAACTTCAGAAAATGCTATCTTAGCTGTACAGAATTCCTATGATGCTGAAAAATATGACGAATTCGTTATACCAACAGTAATTACTGAAAANGGGAAACCTGTTGCTACTATAAAAGATAAAGATTCTGTTATATTCTATAACTTTAGGCCAGATAGGGCAAGAGAGATTACTAGGGCTTTCTGTGATAATGAATTTGATGGTTTTGATAGAGATAAGAGACTTGAGCTTACTTATGTATGCTTTACTGAGTATGATATTACAATACCCAATAAATTAGTAGCATTCCATAAGGTATCCATAGATAATACCTTTGGCCAATTCCTTGCAAAAAATCATAAGACTCAGCTACGTCTTGCTGAAACAGAGAAGTATGCCCATGTTACCTTCTTCTTCAATGCTGGTGTAGAAGTTCCTAATGAAGGAGAAGAGAGAATTCTTGTAAATTCTCCAAAGGTAGCCACCTATGATCTTCAACCAGAGATGAGTGCTCCAGAAGTAGCTAAGCATTTGGTAGAAGCAATTGAGTCGCTAAAGTATGATGTTATTATAGTTAATTTCGCAAATCCTGATATGGTTGGTCATACTGGAATAGAAGATGCAGCAATTAAAGCAATTGAAACAGTGGATGAATGCGTGGGCAAGGCTGTTGATGCCTTACTTAAAGTTGATGGTCAGATGTTTATTTGTGCAGACCATGGAAATGCAGAGCAATTAGTTGATTATGAAACTGGCGATCCATTTACTGCTCACACTACCAATATGGTTCCATTTATTCTTGTAAATTATGATAAAGACTATACCTTAGCTGAAGGTGGATGTTTGGCTGACATCATTCCTACTCTAATTGAAATGATGGGACTTGCTAAACCAGAAGAAATGACAGGTAAATCCTTGTTAGTTAAAAAATAATCCTTTGCAATAAGCTATAACAGGGGTATTTGTACTAAAAACAAGTTGAAATTATTCTATTACTATGTTAAAATAGGCATAGTTTTTAGGAGGTGCGCAATGGACGTATTAAAGATGATGGTTCAAATCATATATATATTGATTTGCATTGGATTAACAGTGATTGTTTTAATGCAGGAGGGTAAATCTGCTGGGTTATCAGGAGCATTGACCGGTGCATCTGAAACCTATTGGGGAAAGAACAAAGGCCGTTCCGTAGAAGGGGCTCTTTCTAGAGCTACAAAGATATTAGCTGCTTTATTTATAGTACTTTCTGTAGTTTTAAATTTAAATTGGTAGAGAATAAGAGAAGGGGTTATTGCATGATTTGCAAGCCCCTTTTTTCTCGCCTATAAAACTTATATTGATAAAAATATAAGTTAGTAAGGGAAAGTCTTATGTTTTTGCAATAGATTAAACTATAGCTTAAGAGAAATATATTTTCTGTTTTTGTAATATATGGTATACTGAATTTATAGTAATAATTTATATATTTGCAAATACTTATAATAAATAGAGCGGTGGAAACAATATTTTACTACTGCCTATTTGCATATATTTTGTATATCATATGTCATTAGATGACGAGTAAGTAACAGAAATGAGGGAAAATATGGATGATAAAAAAGTTGCTGAAGATAGAAAATTAATGCTTGAAGAGTTATTTCAGAGTGAAGAATATAAACCTATGAAATTTAAAGAGCTGATGGCTTTACTTCAAGTACCAAGAGGATCAAAGCATGAGTTAAAGGGGATTTTGGACCAATTAATATCGGAAGCAAAAATCATAATAGATTCAAAAGGGCGCTATCGTAAACCTGGCGATAATATTAAGATAGGGGTTTTTTCAGGAACCCAACGGGGTTATGGTTTTGTCATTTTAGAGGATGAAAAGGAAGATATATATATACCTGAAAATGCTACCTTAGGTGCATTTCATGGGGATAAGGTATTAATAAGTATAAAAGGGGAACAATCTGGAAGAAGAAAAGAAGGTAATGTTATAAGAATAATAGAGCGGGGGAAAACCGAGATTGTTGGAACCTTCCAGAAGAGTAAGAATTTTGGCTTTGTGCTTCCTGATAACCATAAATTTGGTAAGGATGTTTTTATACCCATTGAGCATACAAAAGGAGCTGTTTCTGGTCATAAGGTAGTTGTTAAAATAACCAACTATGGGGACGAAACAAGGAATCCGGAGGGTAAGGTTGTTGAGATACTAGGCCATTTAAATGATCCTGGCGTTGATATTATGTCAGTGGTTAGGGCTTTTGAGCTTCCAGTAGAGTTTCCCAAGGAAGTTATGAGACAGTTGGATCAGATACCTGAGGAACTTAGTGAGAGTGATTATTTTGGAAGATTAGATCTTAGGGATCTTCAGACTGTTACCATTGATGGGGAAGATGCCAAGGATTTAGATGATGCTGTTACTATTACTAAGAAAGGGGACATCTATCATTTAGGAGTTCATATTGCTGATGTAACTAATTATGTTAAAGAAGGCTCTCACCTTGATAAAGAAGCATTAAAAAGAGGAACCAGTGTATATCTGGTAGACAGGGTAATACCAATGTTACCCCATAAGCTTTCCAATGGCATATGCTCCCTAAATGCGGGAGTAGACCGATTAGCCCTTAGTTGTCTGATGGAAATTGATAGCAAGGGAAATGTTATTGGCCATAAGTTAGCAGAGACAGTAATAAGAGTAGATCAAAGGATGACCTATACCAGTGTATCAAAAATAATAGAGGACCAGGATGAAGAGGAAAGAAAGAAATATGAAGACTTGGTTCCAATGTTTGAACTTATGCTTGAACTTTCTGAAGTATTAAAGGCCAGAAGGCATAAGAGAGGTTCCATTAATTTTGACTTCCCAGAAAGTAAGATTATTGTAGATGAAAGGGGTAAACCTATAGAGATAGCAGCTTATGAGAGAAATAAGGCCCATAAGATTATTGAGGAGTTTATGTTGATTGCCAATGAAACCGTTGCAGAGGATTTCTTTTGGCAGGAGCTACCATTCTTATATAGGACCCACGAAAATCCTGATGAAGAGAAAATTAAGAAGCTTGCCATATTAATAAATAACTTTGGATACAGCATTAAAATAGGCAGGGATGAGATACATCCTAAAGAGCTACAAAAACTTCTGGCTAAAATAGAAGATTCGCCAGAAGAAGCTTTAATTAGTCGTCTAACTTTAAGATCCATGAAACAGGCCAAGTATACTGTCAAAAACACAGGCCATTTTGGACTTTCGGCTAAATACTATTGCCATTTTACTTCACCGATTCGTCGCTATCCTGATCTTCAGATTCACAGAATCATTAAGGAGAACCTTAACGGTAGATTGGGAGAAAGAAGAATTTATCATTATGATAAAATCCTTAATGAGGTAGCTAATCACTCAAGTAAGACAGAAAGAAGAGCAGATGAAGCTGAGAGGGAAGTGGAGAAACTAAAGAAAGTAGAGTATATGAGTGAATTTATTGGAGATGTATTCGAAGGTGTTATCTCAGGAATTACATCCTGGGGAATGTATGTTGAACTACCTAATACTGTGGAAGGTATGATACGGGTCAGTGATATGGAGGATGACTATTATTTCTATGATGAAGAGCATTACGAGATGATTGGTGAGCATACTAAAAAAACTTATAAACTAGGTCAAAAGGTTAAGATAGTAGTTAAAGATGTAGATAAATTTATGCGGACCATAGATTTTACATTATATGAGGAGGAAGAATAGGTGGGGGAATATTTCAAATTAATCGCCAATAATAAAAAGGCGTATTATGATTACTTTATTGAGGATAAGTATGAAGCAGGTATTGTCTTACACGGTACAGAAGTAAAATCCCTTAGATTGGGAAAATGCAGTATTAAAGAATCCTTTATTCGTATTGAGAATAGCGAAGTATTTATCTATAATATGCATATAAGCCCTTATGAAAAAGGAAATATATTTAATAGGGATCCCCTGAGAGTAAGAAAGCTCTTACTACACAAAAGCCAGATCAATAAAATAGCAGGCCAGTTGGTTCAGAAAGGTTATACCTTAGTGCCGCTACAGGTTTATATTAAAGAAAATTTAGTTAAGCTTGAAATTGGTCTGGCAAGGGGTAAGAAGCTCTACGATAAACGTCAAGAGATTGCAAAGAAGGATCAGAGAAGAGAAGCCGAGAAAGAATTTAAAGTGAAGAATTTATATTAAAAAGTCTAGTAAAATCTTCTCTGAATTGTAATTATAAGGGACTAATGGTATAAAAAAAATTTGAATTCATTTCCCTTGACAGTTTACAATATTTATATTAATATAATAAGCACGTTAGCCAGATATTTTATATAAAATAAGGGGCTAGTATTTAGGTTCGACGGGCCGGCTGAAGTTGGAGAAGCTATCCGTAGGTGAGCACGTTACATCACAAATTAAATATAAACGCAGACGATAATTTAGCGTACGCTGCCTAATAATGGCAGCTGTCTGACTTAAAGCACCTACACTTTAAGATCCAGGCATCGAATATGTAGGAAACGACATATGCAAAGCTTTGAGCATATGGGCGTAATATGAAGCTACTAAAATCAGAAGGGTGTTAGTTCTCGTCTGATGGAGGGAATGTCAAACAACTAACTATGATAGTAGAAGTACAATGGATCCCGGTTCGGACGCGGGGGCAGGACCCGCCTAGTCCATTAGAAATAAGCATCTTATCAGAAATGATAAGATGCTTATTTATTGTATAGGAAATCCAGACGAATTTCCCATACAATAAATAAGCCCTCCAGACCTGTGTCCTCCAGGCATGGGAAGCTAGTTCACATTGGACACATTGGCTTTATCAAAGCTTACTATGCAAACTCTTTATTAATTATATAGAAAATACCTCCCAATTTCCTATATAATTAAAAGTACTAATAAGAAATTATTGAAAAGTATGGATTCTTTAATTAGTTACCATATAATATTGTTTGAGCTATACCTATAAAATACTGAGATTCTCTTATAATATGGTTAATAACTACTTGACCAACCAAATCATTTTCTATTTGGGATAGCAGATCATTTAAGAATAATATAAATTGCTCACTTTCTTGAATTGCATAGATTATAAAATCCATAATATGATTGGTGAATACCTGGGTTAATTGCCCCTTAGATCTTATAACAGTCTCAATCAATTGAACAAATTTCTGCTGAGTTTGCCTAAACTCCATTGCAAAAGATTGTAACTGATTTATACTGGCTTCATCAAGATTAGAAATAACTTCTTGTATAACGGTAGTATGCTCTGCTTCTTGCTGCTTCCAAAACTCAACTTCATCTAAAACTCGTAGAATATTTCGATCCCCATAATATAATTGCACAACATATCCTCCTAATAATATTAGATTTATAATGTATATTATGAGAACATCTAAAAAAATATCTTTGATTATAGCTATTAAAAAGTATATTTAATATAAATAATACAAATATAATATTAAAATGAAATCTTTATGGTATAATGTTAACATTAATCAACATTAAAACAATGGACTGGATTTTAAGATAAACATAGTAATAATTTGTTACTATTGAGGAGGCATAAGAATTGGTTATAAAACTAAAGCTTAAAAAACTAAAGCTTAAAAAGCAAAAGTTTAAAAAACTAATAATAGTTTTAAGTATTTTAATAGTATCTGTCCTAGGTATAGCTATTTATATCCAAGCAACCCCTAAGGTTGTAGATAATATCATTGTGGAGGCTGGCACTGAAACAGTCGATGTGAGTGGTTTCCTAATCAACAAAGATGATAATGGGGTTTTATTAACAGATATAGATACCTTAGATATGATGAAGCCCGGTGATCATGAAGTGGAGATAGAAATTAATAATAAAACTTATACATCTATTATTAAAGTGGTAGATACCATTGCGCCAAGGGCAACTCCTATAAACCAGATGATAGCTAAGGGAGATACTATAGCCGCAGAGGCATTTGTAAGTGAAATAATTGATGCAACAGAGGTCAAGGTATATTATGATAGGCCACCATTAGAAGTAGTTGGCGAACAGGAGTTAACCATTATTCTAGAGGATAGCAGTGGCAACAAATCAGAGCTAATTGCTAAACTAACCATCCTAGATATAGCTGATGAAGTTAATATAGAGGCTGGATCATTTAATAATTTAACTATCCAAGATTTTATATCTGATGGTAATTATGAGGCAAAGCTAGAGACAGATTTATCAAAAATTGATTTTAACAAAACCGGTAGTTATGAAATTGGTATTAATGTCGATGGGAAGAGTTTTTTAAGTCATTTAAATCTAGTGGATACAACACCTCCAAAAGCAATAGATGTTAATGTGGAGATTTGGCAGGGGGAAACCGTAGAAGCATCTTCTTTTGTAAGGGATATTGAGGATATATCTGCTGTTAATATTAGCTATGAAAAGATACCTGATTTCTCATTGGTTGGGGAGCAAACAGTCGATATAATATTAGCTGATGAGTTTGGCAATACTACTCAACTGCAATCTTTACTTACTACTAAAGAAGATAAAGAACCTCCTACAATCTATGGCGTTAATGACAAAACAATATACATAGGGGAAGCTCTATCGTTTCGTGCAGGGATTAAAGCTAGGGATAATAAAGACGGGGAAATAGATTATAAAGTTGATAGCAGTAAGGTGAATTTAAAAAAGAAAGGTACTTATAATGTTTTATATACAGCTACAGATACTTCAGGTAATACAGCCACAAAAACCTCGGTAATTACAGTCAAAGAGCTTATCATAACAGAAGAGATGGTTTCCAAACTATGTAAGGATATCCTTGCCAGTATCACCAGTGAAGATATGACAAAAAGAGAGATTGCAAGGAAGATATATGACTGGGTAAAAGGCCATGTTTCCTATAGCGGTAGCTCTGACAAGTCGGATTGGTTGAAAGAGGCCTATAAGGCTATTAACAAAGGGGTTGGAGATTGCTTTACATATTTTGCGGTGTCTCAAGCTCTGCTCAACGAAGCAGGAATAGAGAACATGAAAGTAACTAGAGTTGGGGGAAAAACCCAACATTTCTGGAATTTAATTAATTGCGGTGATGGCTGGTATCACTTTGACACCTGTCCTACCAAGGATAAGATTGATACATTTATGCTTACAGATGCAGAGGTAGAAGCATATACTGAGTATCGCCAAAATAATTACTATAATTTTGATAAATCTCTATATCCGAGAACACCTGAGGAGTAAAATTTAATTATTGGGCCTAGATGAGTTTTCTTCTACCATAACATAATCGGTTCTGGCTCTAAATTGTAAAGGGGTTATATGATAGTATTTTTTAAAATGTTTATTAAAGGATGAGGCATCCTTAAAACCACAGGAGTAGGCTATCTCAGTTACGCTTAAGTTAGTGTCCTGTAGCATTTTTCCAGCAACATTTAAGCGATAGTTTATTAAGTACTGCTGAGGAGAAAGTTTCTTATGTAACATAAATATTTTATATAGATATGTACGGTCAATAGAAAGATAAGTGGCAATATCCCCTATTTTTATATCATAGGTGTAGTTATGATGAATAAAGTTCAGCGCTTTTTTGATATGGGTTTCATGGATAAGCTTAACTGAACTACTTCTTGGCCTATACATATTGGAAAAGCAAAGATATAGCAATGAAAGATAAGTATATTCATTACCGCTACCTTCCATAAAAGTCTGTATCAGCGAAAGAAGATTTTCCCTAAGTAGACCATTGCTCATGTCCTTATATATAAGATTGGTTTCGGAAAGACCACAGTTTTCTAAGATAGTTTTCACATCATATCCATCAAAGCCAATCCAACAATATTCCCAGGGCTCAATCTTATCTGCACTGTATACAGTAGTAACCCCTGGGGTTATAAGGAAACCTTCTCCAGCTTTTAGCTTATATGTTGATCCATTAACATAGTATTTACCCTTGCCCTGCAATATATAATGGAACAAATAATGAGGGCGAATTGCTGGTCCAAAGGTATGGGAGGGTTTGCACTGCTCCCGGCCACAATAATAGAGGATAATAGGATTTGTGATAGATATTTTATTATCATTTATACTGGTCTGGTTCATCATTATCACTCCCGCATATAGTTGTCTTATAATCTTTGTTATTATAGTCAACATAATGACAAGTTTTTGAAACATATAACATAGTGTATTCTTAAGCAATATTATACAATGAAATATATAATATTACAAATAGCAAGGAGATGGAATTATGGTTAAGATAACATTTATGGGTGCGGGAAGTACTGTATTTGCGAGGAATGTACTAGGGGATTGCATGTGTACTCCTTCCCTTAGGGATGCAGAGATTGCCTTGTATGATATTGATGGTAAACGGCTAGAGGAATCAGAAATTATCTTAAAGGCAATCAACAATAATGTTAATTCCAATAGGGCAACCATAAAAACCTATTTAGGTGTAGAAAATAGAAAAGAAGCTTTAAGGGATGCTGATTTTGTAGTTAATGCTATTCAGGTTGGCTTCTATGATCCTTGTACAATTATCGACTTTGAAATTCCTAAGAAATATGGTTTACGTCAAACAATTGCAGATACCTTAGGTATAGGAGGTATTATGAGAGGTCTTAGGACAATTCCTGTTGTTGCTGACTTTGCCAAAGATATGGAGGAAGTATGCCCTAACGCCTTATTTTTAAACTATACTAATCCAATGTCAATTATTACTGGGTATATGCAAAGATACACTAATATAAAAACCATAGGACTATGTCATAGTGTTCAGATATGTTCATACCATCTGCTTAAGGATTTAGGAATGGAGGACAAACTGGAAGGTAGAAGAGAACTTATAGCAGGTATAAATCATATGGGCTGGCTTTTAAAAATAGAAGATAAGGACGGAAATGATCTATATCCTGAGATAAGACGTCGGGCAGCAAAGAAAAATGCTAGCGAAAAACATAATGATATGGTAAGATACGATTACATAAAGAATCTAGGGTATTATTGCACAGAATCCAGCGAACATAATGCAGAATATAATCCTTTCTATATTAAATCCAAATATCCTGAATTAATTGAAAGGTTCAATATTCCTCTGGATGAATATCCAAGAAGATGTATAAACCAGATAAATGGTTGGGAAAAAGAAAAAAATGATATCTTACAGGATGGCAAGGTAACCCATAAACGTTCTAATGAATATGCATCCTATATTATGGAGGCAATAATAACTAACAAGCCATTTAAGATAGGTGGTAACGTATTAAATACTGGTTTAATCGATAATCTGCCTGCAGATGCTTGCGTGGAAGTTCCATGCTTGGTAGATGGTCAAGGAATCAATCCTTGTCATGTGGGTAGATTACCAGTGCAATTGGCTGCAATGAATATGACTAATATAAATGTTCACCTTTTAACTATAGAAGCAGCCTTAACTAAAAAGAAGGAAAATATATATCAGGCTGCAATGTTAGATCCCCATACGGCAGCAGAGTTATCTATTGATGATATAGTTAGTATGTGTGATGAGTTAATAGAAGCCCATGGAGAGTATATGGATATGTATAAATAATATAGGGTATATTATTTTTAGCAAACTGATATAATATCAGTAGATAAATATTTTACCAGGGGAGCTTATAGAAGCTGTAAATCTTAACTGCATGGAGGTAACTATGATCTGGAATTATGAAGTCGGACGTATTTATAGAACCGATGATAAAGGCAAGGTATTATCTGAAACCAATTATTCCCATAAAGATAATGGGATAGTCGAGATAGAACGGGTCTATGTAGCCCCTGAACTAAGGGGTAAAGGTGCTGCCCATGAAACCATGACGGTTGTAGCTGATTATCTAAGGAAAGAAGGGCTCAAGGCTACTGCTACCTGTTCCTATGCGCAGGCCTGGCTACAGAAAAATAAGGAGCAATATTCTGATATTCTAGCATAGAGTAATAAATACATTCGGCATCATATATAGTTGAAATGGCTTAACACTGGGGTCCAGTTGCGTTTGCGCTGGGCCCAAAACGCATTTCAACATAACTATAATAAAGTGATTGATTTTTAATTAATAGAATAAGTAAATAAAGGCAAGAGGAGTAAAATGTATAATGGCACAAGTGACAAAGGATTTTCATAAAGTATCGGAGTTTTTAAGTAATTATACAAGGGATTACAACTTTAATGAAGAAGCGGATATATATAAGAATGAAATAAGGCAACTTATAGAGTTACTAAATGATAGTGATAAAGAACCTATATGCTATATATATGTGATTAATACAATACAAGGTATTTTATATATTGATTATGATGAAGCAAAATGCCTTATGGTTGCCTATAGTGAAAGAGTAATGAGAAATTTATTGCAATGCATACCAATGAATATGGAGTTTATCTCCTATTTCGACGGGACATACATAGATGTAGTCAAAGAATATTTAACTTGTACGTCACCGTGGTCAGAAGGGTATTCTCTAAAAGGTATGAGAGTTTCAGATATAAATCAGATAGATATGAGGCGTGACTTATCTCATGTACAAATAATCGAATCAAAAAAGTCTCCTGTGGTTGCTGAATTTAAAGAGTATATCTCCTTAAATGGTAGAATTAAAAACGAGAAGTTTGTACTTGAAGGAGAACTATTAGTTTATCGGGCACTTCGTGATGGCTTACCAGTGGAAAAAGTAGTCTACAGTAATAACATAGATGAAGAGAGTATAAAGGAAATAATTGAATTATGTAAGAAGAATAAGATAGCCTATTACAAATCTACAGCTGGTATAATGGCTGCGATGTCTACAACCCATCCATCTCCAGATATTTTATGTTCTGTAAGAATGAAGCTACTCAATGAAAAGGATTTGATTATTTCTAATAAAGGTAATGTTTTCTTAGTATTAGATGGGATATCAAGCCCCGACAATTTAGGAATTATACTTAGAACTGCTGATGCAGCAGGTATTAGTGCTGTAGTATTGTTAAGTAATTCAACTCATTTTATGAATAAGAATGTTATTCGAGGTGCAAGAGGGGCTATGGGAAAAATTCCTATTTATTACTCCAATAATGACAGTGAATTATTCGATAAATTAAAGAAGAACAATTTTAAAATAATAGGTACTAGTGCGCGATTAGACTCCCATAATTTCTATGAAATTAACTTTAATTCAAATAATCTTGCTATTGTTATTGGTAATGAGAGCAAGGGGGTTAGGAAGGAAATACTAGATCAATGTACAGAATATGCTAAAATACCTATGGTGGAGGGTCAGTCCTCTCTTAATATTGCAGTTGCATCTGCGCTAATGATGTATGAATATGTTAGAACCTTTTATTAACCTAGCCTTGAATCTGTATATACATTCGATTAGATTTTAAAAACTGCTGGATAATCAGTTATATAGCATTATGGATCTGCTTTCCATAGGCCTAACAGATATAATCCAGCAGTATTTTTATATTTAAATTTAATTTAAATCTGTATAAGACTTATACTTTGCAATCAATACTTAAGTCTATATATATTTTATTTACTATTGTAGCTTGGGTAAACCACCAATAGCACTTATAAATCTTTCAAAGGCTTCCTGCCCTTCTTGGTCTCTTTTATATACACCAGCATGTTCCAGTACCTTAGAGAATGTATTACCGATTTCTTTCTTTAATATATCATCAATATTATCCTTAGTTATTGTATCATATTTAGCTATAAAACCATCAACCCAGTCTGCATGTTTTACCAATGTCTCATTGGAACGAATATCTCTACCATTAAGGATATACTCGGCTAAATCTTTCATTTCTGTAGCTAGTCTTGCAGGTAATACTGCAAGGCCCATTACTTCAATAAGACCTATATTTTCTCTTTTTATATTGTGTAACTCCTGATGAGGGTGGAAGACACCAAGTGGATGTTCTTCAGTAGTTATATTATTGCGGAGTACTAAATCCAGCTCAAAATTATCTCCAGCCTTTCTAGCAATAGGAGTAATGGTATTATGGGGTTCATTATTGGTGAAAGCGTAAATACCTACTGTTTCATCAGAATATCCTCTCCAGGTCTCTAATATCTTATCAGCTAGATCAATTAAAATGTTTTCATCGGTAGAGCTAATACGAATAACAGACATAGGCCATCTTACAATGCCGACGGTCACATCCTCATAACCCTTTATTGTAAACTCTTTCTCCATAGGGGCCTTGGCCATGGCAAAGGTATAATGACCACCTTGGAAGTGTTCATGGCTTAAAATTGAACCTCCTACAATTGGAAGATCAGCGTTAGAGCCTACAAAATAATGGGGGAATAGTTTTACAAAGTCAAATAGTTTTCTAAAAACAGCCTTATCTATTTTCATAGGGGTATGTTGGTTATTAAAAACAATACAATGTTCATTGTAATAAACATAAGGGGAGTATTGAAAACTCCAATCTTGATTGTTAATTGTTATAGGAATTACCCTATGATTCTGTCTTGCAGGATGATTGATGCGTCCAGCATAACCAACATTTTCATAACATAATTGGCACTGGGGATAACTACTTTGTTTGGTATTTTTGGCAGCAGCTATAGCCTTAGGATCTTTCTCTGGTTTAGATAAATTAATTGTGATATCTATATCTCCGTATTCTGTCTTGGTTACCCATTTTATATCATTTTTAATCCTATATCTTCTTATATAATCTGAATCTTGGCTAATTTTATAATAAAAATCTGTAGCTTCCTTCGGAGATGATTTGTATAAATTATAGAATTTATTAATAACTGCACTGGGCATAGGAAGCAATTTAT
>JGI24707J26582_10001640_pt1 | contig 17384 bp, 13 predicted proteins | sample BioPla1DNA1_FD_26582 | JGI IMG/M metagenome (IMG submission 26582)
TTTTCTTGTTTGGCTTCCTGCTTCATTTTTTCAGCCAACTGCTTTGCTTCTTTTTCAATCTTTTTCGCTTCCCGCTCTATTTCCTTAGCAGCATGCTTTGCTGTTTTTTCTATTTCCTTAGCAGCATGCTTTGCAACTTCCCCATCTTTTTTACTACTGTTCTCTTTTATTTTTTCCATCAAATCTTTAACGGGTACAGCAGCGAGTTCTTCTTTACTTAACTGGGTATCAGATTCAATGACTTTTTCAATAATATCACTTTTTCCTGGCGATAGCCCTTCCTCAACAGAAATTCTATGCTCTTCAGCATTAAAGGTCAAAACCGTTACTTCTTCATCTAATTTTCCCTTAATATTTCTCTCAACTTTTTCATTCCTCTTTATATCAGATGAAGAAATACTTATTAACACATCTCTCTTATCTTCTAGATATCCCAAGTCTTTTGCCTTTTCAATTACTTCATTAACACCCGATTCATAGTGTAGTGACTTAACAGAAATATTTCTTATTAGTTCTTTTCCATCATCATTTAATGATTGAACGTTAATAATTCTATCTAAGTAATTAACTTTCAATTCTAATGAGGGGTTTATATCAATACTAATGTACTGGACAGGTGTCACCCACGCAAAAACTCCCAATGAGAGGAAAGCAACCAAAAAAACTGCAGCTACCATTGAAACCGCCTTATTTAAATAACGAGATGAATGGCGAATAGTGTCCTTTATATGTATAACACTGCCCAACTCGTAGGAGTCGTTATCTTCTACATTCCTAAATGTTCCATCTGATAGCAGAAGAACAGAATAGCCATTACCTTTTTCAACTACAATACCTTTCAAATTGCTCACCTACTTTATATTGACATACTCTTTTAAGCAGGGATAATCCCCAGACAGAATTATAAGTACAGTCATAATATACTTTCTATGTCTTTCAAATCTTTTTCTTTTTATTCTTAGCCCTTTTTCAATCTGAATTAAGGGTAGATTTTTATGTAATAATGTCTCATTCAATAATTCTGGATCATTTGTAATATATGAAATAACTTCTCTGCATACTTTTTTTGTATGAAAACTTTTGGGTGATACACTTTCCAATTCGAAAAAATCAATATCATATGCAGTAAGCTCATCTTTTAATTGTTTTATTTCTAAAACCTTCTCCTGCTGTGTTCTCTCCTCATCATATACCGTCAGTGAGGCTTGTCTTTCTATTGTATCAATAGATTCATCATCGTTTTGATTTATATATACAACCTTGGAGGCGTGGTTTTTTTGCTTTCTGTAGTAGTCAATAATGCTGTTCCTAATTGCTACCGATGCATAACTTAAGAACTCACCATTCTCAGTTCTATATCCGTACACTGCTTGTACAAATGCAACCATAGCAATGGACAATTCATCATCTGAGCCATAATTTAGATATTTGCCTGATAATTTTTGAGCGCACGAAGCTATAAATGGCTTATATGCTTCAACTAAGTCATTCAATTTTTGTTTATCATCTTTGCTATCCAGAACCAATTGTTCAAGTTGCTTTTTCTTCATTAGCTTTATCCTGTGTAGCAGTTAACCTACATGTTTATTAATTTTACAACATTTCAGAATTTTTTCGTCCTGTTGTACATTTGAGTTTATCACAAACTATATATTTTCTAAAGTTACCTAATATATAATACGTTTTGATTCATTATTTTTTTTGGGTCAAAATAGTTTTTTATCTAATTTGGACAGTCACCACAAGGTGCACTATTGCATAAACTTATATATAGGCTAAATATTCCTTCAGGGTGGTGAGTTCAATGTTTTTATGCAATATACTACAAGTATTAACTGCAGCATCTAAAGCCATGTTTTTTACTGGCTACATCACTAACTCCCAGTCATTTCCCCATCCTCTTAGTGCAGAAGAGGAACAAAAGTACCTGGAACTTTTAAGCCAAGGGGATGAAGAAGCACGAAACATTCTAGTTGAAAGAAATCTAAGGTTAGTTGCTCATATTGCAAAGAAGTATAATACAAGTAATGTCGATAACGATGATTTAATCTCGATTGGAACCATTGGTTTAATTAAAGCTATTACTAGTTTTGACTCTACAAAAGGAATTAGACTTGCCACATATGCGGCCAGATGCATTGATAATGAAATACTAATGCATTTAAGGGCAACTAAAAAGTATCAAAATGAAGTTTCATTACAAGAACCAATTGGCACAGATAAAGAAGGTAATGAAATATCCTTATTGGATATCATCGGTAGCGAAGAAAATATAGACGATAAGATAGCGTTGAAATTTCAGGTCAATAAACTCTATAAAAAGATAGCAGAGGTTCTTAAAGGTAGAGAGAAAACAATTATCGAAATGCGATACGGTCTTTGTAATGGTTGCAATATGACGCAGCGTGAAATTGCAAAAATGCTTGGAATATCACGCTCCTATGTATCAAGAATTGAAAAGAAAGCAATAAACAAACTAAACAAAGAGCTAGAAAACTCATAAACATATAAAAGAAAGAAGACTAACTACACTTCTTTCTTTTTTACTATTACTTCCTTTACTATCTCTTCTTGTTTTTGAGCTGGCTTTAAATACTGATTCATTGTTTGCTTTATCCGTTTTCTAATATGATCTGTATTTAATATAGTGGTAAAAAGGGTTTTTAAGACCACAACTAACACAGGCCCAACTATCATTCCAATAATTCCTATCAATTGTAAGCCCAGATACATTGAAAACAGAGTCAAGAGAGGATGTACACCAATCTGATGGCTTACAATCTTGGGTTCGATAAGTTGTCTGACAACAAGTACGATAATGTAAAGGAGCAGCAATGATATCCCGAGTTTATAATTACCCATTAATAGATTCACTATTCCCCACGGAATTAAAACAGTTCCTACCCCGAAAACTGGTAATGCATCAACAACAGCTATTATCAATGCAAGTAAAAGTGCATTTTGAACTTCAAGAATGATAAATGCTATGGTCAACTCAGTAAATGTTACCGTCATTAATATTAGCTGAGCTCTTATCCATCCAAACAAAGCACCAAATAGTTTGTTTATAATGCTACGAGTTTTCTCCATCCACGTAACTGGGAACTGCCTGTCAAAGAATGCATTAATTGTATCTTTATCACTGGACATAAAATATGTAGCGAGGATAGTTATAATAAAAAATATAAAAGCTTGGGGCAAGCTCAGAGTAAAACTGGTCAACCCTTCAATTATTGGGGCCAAATATGCCTTTGCATTTGATGCAGCTTCAGCAAAATATTCATCTACTGTGTCAATGACTGTTTGTGGCAATGATACATAAAAATTATTAAACTTTTCCAACATAGCCTCAAAGAATAGCTGTAGACTGCCAAATATTTCATTAATTTGCTCATAGACACTAATTATTTCTTTTACTAACCTTGAAATTATCAGTCCAAGAATGGTTCCTAAAACTGCAATAACGAAAAGCAGTGAAAAAACCGTACCTATTTTCCTGGGTATTTTAATCTTTTTTTCAATAAATTTTACTAATGGTTCTATTAGGCTTGAAAGAATAAATGCAACTATAAAAGGAATGCAATAGACACTCAGACGCAATAGCAAAAAAATGCCCAGGATAATTATAATTGCTAAAATAATTTTGAACCTTCTTCTTTTAGAGTCTGTCATGCACAACTTCCTTTTAAATATTATACTTGTGAGAATTTGTGAGACAAAGTTGCCTCAAAATCATATAAACTCACACTTTCAGCCAATTGCTAATTCCATCTTAATAAAAAATAGATCATGCGTCAATAAAAATATTGTTAAAAATTGAATATTTTCATTACTAATTAGATACAACTCACAGAACATTGAGCCTAAAAACTAAATATTACTATGGTATTTTAGTTTTTCATTTGCCTGCCTCAAGTAAGCCAACCATTTCTTTTTGCAGTAGTTTCAACTTCTTAGATATGTCGGTAAGTCTCTTATCATCCACACCTTCTATCATTTCATCCATAAGCAACTCTGCCATATCTGAAATGCCTTCTTTTACATCTTCAAGCAGGTTTATTACAGGTAAATAGCGGAACCTTCGATCTGCATGTATTTCACGGCTAATTTCTCTTTGTGCTTCAATAACAAAGGATTCCTCTCTTGATGGAATAATCGTTTCAATACTATACTCATCTTTAATTTTTTCAGAAAGTGAAGTCATGGCCTTTTCATTACCATGAACAAGAAAAATACGTTTAGGCTTATGTTCAAACTTTCCAATCCAATCAAGTAAACCTACATAATCTGCATGACCTGAGTAACCATCTATTGACTCAATCTGTGCATTGACACTTATTTCTTCTCCGAATATTTTGACCTTTTTAGCTCCATCTAAAATTCTTTGTCCTAATGTACCCTCGGCTTGATATCCGACAAAAAGTATTGTTGATTTTTCACGCCATAGGTTATGCTTTAGATGGTGCTTTATTCTCCCAGCTTCGCACATACCACTCGCCGAAATAACGATGCATCCTCCAGCAATTTTATTCAATGTTTTTGATTCGTCAGCAGTTCTTGTGAAGTGCAGGTTTGGAAAATCCAATGGGTTGTCCCCATTTTCTACATAACACCTTGCTTCTTCGTCATAGCATTCAAGATTATTTCTGTATACTTCAGTAGCACTTATGGCTAAAGGACTATCAAGGTAAACAGGTGCATCCATAAGTTTTTTAACTTTTTCAGGTGGAAATGTGAGCGTTTTATTTATCTCGTATATTATCTCCTGAGTACGTCCAACAGCAAATGAAGGTATTATAACATTTCCGCCTCTATCCAGTGTTTCAAGAACTATATTAAGAAACTTCTCAGCCTTGTTCTTTCTATCTTGATGAATTCTATCACCATATGTAGATTCCATAATCAGATAATCAGTTTCTTGTATGTATTCAGGATCTTTAAGTATTGGAATGTCGCGGTTTCCAATGTCTCCAGTAAAGACTAACTTAGTCTCTTTTTGGTCCTCTCTTACCCAAACTTCAATAAATGCAGAACCTAACATATGACCGGAGTTTCTATATCTAACAGTTATATTGTCTGTCAACTGAATCTTATCATCATATGCAACTGTTCTAAATAGCTTCATACACTCCTGGGCTTGTAAATGTGTATACAATGGTTCAAGGAGTTTTCGCCCTGCTCTCTTCCTTTTTCTATTTTTCCATTCTATTTCAAATTCCTGTATATGACCACTATCGGGGAGCAACAAACCACATAAATCTGTCGCTGCCTTTGTGGCTAATACTTCACCCTCAAAGCCATTTACATATAGCCACGGGACTCTTCCGCTGTGATCAATATGAGCATGGGTTAATAGTACGTAGTCAACTTCTGATGGTGGGACGGGTAATGGTTGTTCATTCATAGCCTCTTCTTGAGCACGTCCTTGAAACATGCCACAATCAATAAGGATTTTCGTCCTTCCAACTTCTAACAAACTACAAGAACCCGTTACTGTTCGGGTAGCACCTAAAAATGTAAGTTTCATAACCTCACCCCAAAAAATATTTTATCTAAAACAGGTAATAACTTTCATATTTTATATCTAAACAATTCTAACCGCTCACTTGTAAATTTTTTTCTTGTGATTTATCAACAAAGCTATAAATTCATGCATCAGTAAGTAATAAGGTTTCGAATTTGAATTCGTGATTTATCAACAAGCTATTATTTCATGCAAGTTGGACGCTCATTTAATTCTTTATAAAGTCTACCAACAAATTGCTTTATTTTCTTGTAAGTTCTAAACACTCACTTGTTAATTTGTTCTTCTATAACTCCGCCACCAAGGACCACATCCCCATCATAGAATACAATCGACTGTCCTGGTGTAATTGCCCTTTGGGGAGAAGTAAACTCAACTTTTATTTTTTCATTATCAATCGGGCTTATTGTCGCCTCGGTCTCTTTTGCAGAGTAGCGTACCTTTGCCATAGCTTTTCGTGTGCTGTTAAGATTATCAAATGCAATCCAATTTAAATCAGAAGCAATTAGACCATCTGAATATTCTTTACCCGATTTGCCTAAAACCACCTCGTTGTTCTCTACGTCAAGCTTTACTACATACATTGGTTGGCCAAGAGATAATCCCAAGCCCTTTCTTTGACCTACAGTATAATTGTAAATACCCTTATGGCGTCCAAGAATATTCCCTTCTGTATCAACAAAATTACCAGGTGGCATTGGTTCAGTTAACCTTGAACTAATAAAGCCTGCATAATTATTATCGGTAACAAAGCAAATTTCCTGACTGTCGGGTTTATCCGCCACTACGAATCCTAATTCCTCAGCAATTTGACGCACCTGTTCCTTATTGAAGTCGCCTATAGGAAATAAGGTCCTTTCAAGCTGATACTGATTCATATTGTATAGTGCATATGTTTGATCTTTTTTATCTGTAGCGGATTTTTTAAGCAAATACCGACCTAGTACATCATCATACTCGATTTTTGCGTAATGTCCTGTTGCCACATAATCTATATCCATGGAAACAGCTTTATTTAGCATTGCTTCAAACTTAACATATCTATTACAAGCAATGCACGGGTTCGGCGTCCTGCCTTTTGTATATTCTTCTATAAAATACTTTATAACATTTTTTTCAAATATGTCTTGAAAATTCAGTACGTAATAGGGTATATCCAGTTGGAATGCAACTTTTCTGGCATCTTCCACCGCCGATAGTGAACAGCAACCACCTTCGGGCTGTGGACCACATAAAATTTCTGGCCATATTTGCAATGTTACCCCTATAACATCATAACCTTGTTTTTTCAATATTGCTGCGGCAACTGAGCTGTCAACTCCACCAGACATGCCTAGCATAACCTTTTTCTTCATAATTACAACCTCTATATAAGTCAATCAATTTTTTTTCAACTTCTAATAAGCCACTTAAAGTTTATCATATTTTAACCATTAGGTGGCTTCCGATTTCTCAAAACATCACAAAAGTCTTAAAACAAAAGACGGCAAAACTGCCGCCTTTTTATTGTTTCAAAAAATAAATAATTTATTATTATCTGGTTGAACCGCAGCCTCCACAACAACCTTGGCAATCAACATCTTCAACTTCGTGACCTTGTTTCCTTTTATAATCATTTATAGCTGCAATTACAGCCTCTTCAGCCAAAACAGAACAATGTAATTTTGCAGGTGGAAGACCGTCTAAAGCCTCAACTACGGCTTTATTTGACATCTTTAATGCTTCTTCAACAGTTTTACCTTTGATAAGCTCAGTCGCCATACTGCTAGTCGCAACTGCTGCACCACACCCGAATGTTTTGAACTTAACATCCACAATAACATCATCTTCTATTTTAAGGTACATTTTCATTATATCCCCACATTTAGAGTTGCCAACTTGTCCAACTCCATCTGCATTTTCTATCTCCCCCACGTTTCGAGGATTTGAAAAATGATCCATAACTTTATCGCTATACATATTAACACCTCTTTCAATATTTACTTGCTTTTCTTGTTTTATTCCCATATTAATTGATAAAAAACATTTTTCTTCAGTTTATGTTAATTACTTACCATCTTTTCTTACATAATCCTCATATAATGGGGACATTGCTCTTAGCTTTGAAACAATTTCTTCTAAGTTATCGACAATGTAGTCCACATCTTCTTCAGTGTTTTCTGTTCCAAAGGATATTCTTAATGACCCATGGGCTATTTCATGTGACAGCCCAATAGCCAATAAAACATGGGATGGATCTAGCGAGCCAGAAGTACAAGCCGAGCCACTTGAAGCTTGTACGCCTTTCATATCAAGCATCAGGAGCAGAGATTCTCCTTCAATAAACTCAAATGAAAGATTCACATTTCCAGGAAGTCTTTGTTCTCTATCACCATTTAGTCGAACATATGGTATTTTATCCATCACTTTGTCAATAAGTCTATCGCTAAGATTTTGTAAATGCTTAATGTTTTGCTCAATATTATCGTACGCAAGCTTAATAGCTGCTGCCATCCCAACTATTCCAGGAACATTTTCTGTTCCAGGTCTTCTGTTTTTTTCCTGAGCACCACCGTGCAAAATACTATCTACGCGAGTGCCTTTTTTAATGTATAAGGCCCCCACTCCTTTGGGACCGTAAAACTTATGAGCTGACATAGATAAAAAATCCACATCTAAATCCTTAACATTTATATCTATATTACCCACGGCTTGAACAGCATCAGTATGGAACAGAACGCCTTTTTCTTTTGCTATAGCAGCAAGTTCTTTAATGGGCTGCACTGTACCAATTTCGTTATTGGCATACATTATACTAACAAGCGTTGTATCAGGTCTTATTGCTTTTGCAAGTTCATTTGGGTCAACAATTCCATTTTCATCAACTGGAAGATAAGTAACCTCAAAACCTTCTTTTCTTAGAAATTCAAATGCCTCAAGGACTGCATGATGCTCAATAACAGTTGTTATTAAATGTTTGCCTTTTTTCCTGTTAGCGTATGCTGCACCTTTAATAGCCCAGTTATCTGCCTCGGTACCCGAACCAGTAAAATAAATCTCGGTTGAATGTGCTCCAAGATAAAAAGCAATCTGAGCTCTTGCTTTCTCTATGGCTTTTTTGCTCTCTCTGCCAAGAGAGTATATTGAAGACGGATTTCCATAATACTCCGTAAAGTAAGGTCTCATTTCGTCAAACACTTCTGGCTTAACATAAGTAGTTGCTGCATGATCTACATAAATGATCTTCTTGTTCATATAAACACCTCTTTGTAAAGTAACTTGAAATAGTTACTATAAACTTCAAAATTTTATATATAATATTCTGCACTAAAAAGAGTAACACTATGACAAATAAAAGTCAATTATAGTTACTCTCTCAGTTCTACCCATTCTTTTTTATGAATAAACTATTATTTCATAAATCTAAATCTATCCACAATATTTTTTATTATTGTAAAGTTTTCATATTCATCCACTTGGTAAGTAACTTCCCACTGTCGAGGAACAATTATTATACCCAGATCCTTTATTCCATCAGGATAGCATTTGTGCTCATAAATCTTTATTTGTCCCGTAGGGTCTTCGGTGTGCATCCAGATAAATGTTGGACTATTTGCTAAAGCATGCCTTATTCCATCTTCGGTTTGTACAGGTTTACCATTAATGTTTAGGATAACCTCTCCGCGCTTCATTTTCATCTTGCTGGCGTGACCATCAGGTACTATCTCTAAAATTCTAACCCCGCGATTAACTGAAGTATATAATGGCTCACTCTTTCTTTCCATATAAAGTCCATACCTATATACAATTTCTCTGAAAATCAACGCAAAGATAGTTCCAATCCATTTAAGTATTTGAGCTTTTTGTGAAAAAAATGCAAAAACAAACAGGAGTAGACTCCCTACTAAATATTTTATAGAATCTTTTCTACATTTTTCTTCGGGTGGTGTAGAAATGGAGACCGACGAATAATTTGTTAAGCTAATTGCTCCTGCCAGAAATAATATGGTTCCAGTAGTTATTTGAGGTAAATCTGATTTGAAAATTGTACCCCAATTTAGAGTTACTTCATTAACTAACAGCGAGAATGGTACAATAGTGGCAGATAGAAAAATGAAAGGAACTACATAATATTTTTGCTTAATAAATGCTCCAGTTATACGCCCCCCATGTTGAATAAATATGGGTATATGATCTTGCTTACGAGTTAAGTACAAAAATATAGACTCAATGCATTGAACTATAGCTACAAAGGCTAGCATTGAAGGCACATGGATCTTATCATATTCAAAAATTAACACTAAAAGGCAAGTCAACCCCCCTGCGTATGATGGATTTACATAACGATGATTAAACAAAGACAATATAACCATAATAATAAGGAAAAGCTGTAGACCTTCAGGCTCTATATAAAGACCAAGACTGACAGATAATATTCCTCCGAAAAAACCCGAAAGAAGCCCCGCGAGTAGAAGCTCTTCCACCGTTTGACGCAAGTTTTTAGTTCTGCATCCCCCTGGTATACAATGTTCAAAACCATGGATAATTTCAAGTCTTCCTTTTACAATAATATAAAAGAACAAATAAATTGATATATATTTGAAATCGAGAAAAAATGAAAAAACCAATTGTCTTGCTACAGCCCTAATAATCTCTAACATTAATCCCACCCATTATAGCTCTAAAAAATGTAGTTTCATAATAATATAACATTCCATATCCTTGTTTAAGTAATTAGAGGATTCCATTCCATATTTATATATTTAACTAATCTCTAAATTATCCAGTACTTATTTTCTTTTTATTATAACATAAATATTACGTTGAAAATATTTATGTTTTAACAAGAATAAGAATAAAAAAAAGCCGCGTATGCGGCTTTTTTTACTTATTTTGCTCCAATAATATATTGATTCAAAATCGACTCCAGCAATTCCTGTCTGCCAGATGTAATCTCGGGTTCGCCGTTTTCAAGGGTATATGCTTCCAATTCCTTGAATCCAACTTTTCCTTCTACAATTTCTTTACCTATACCAGTATTATAACTTGCATAACGTTCAGAGATAAACTTATCGAACACGTCATCCTCAACAATTCTACTAGCTATCTTAAGTCCCTGAGCAAATGCATCCATTCCAGCTATGTGACCATAGAATAAATCAATAGGTTCAAAGGAAGCTCTTCTAACCTTAGCATCAAAATTCAGACCACCCTTTGTGAATCCACCCATTTTGATAACTTCATACATTGCAAAAGTGGTATCATAAATATTAGTTGGGAATTGGTCGGTATCCCATCCTAAAAGCATATCGCCCTGATTAGCATCAATGCTTCCTAGTGCATTGTTAATGCGAGCTAAACGCAAATCATGCTGGAATGTATGACCTGCTAAAGTCGCATGGTTAGCTTCAATATTCATCTTAAAATCTTTATCAAGGCCATTTTCTTTCAAAAAGCCAAGAACTGTTGCAGTATCAAAATCATACTGATGCTTTGTAGGCTCTTTTGGTTTTGGTTCAATTAGTAGCTGTCCATCAAACCCAATTTCTTTTCTGTATTCTACTGCCATACGTAGAAAACGAGCGAGATTGTCAAGTTCAAGTTTCATGTCTGTGTTTAACAATGTTTCATAACCTTCGCGGCCGCCCCAGAAAACATAGTTTTGACCACCAAGTTCCATTGTAATTTCCATGGCTTTTTTAACCTGGGCTGCTGCATATGCAAATACAGAAGCATTGTTTGATGTGGACGCTCCATTTGTAAAACGCCTGTGACCAAAAGCGTTAGTCGTACCCCAAAGCAGCTTCACGTCACTATCTTTCATCCTATCTTTAATAACTGCTACAATTTCATCAAGGCGTTTATTTGTTTCTTTTAGAGTATCTGCTTCTGGAGCAATATCTCTGTCATGGAAACAAAAGAACGGAACACCAAGTTTTTCACAAAACTCAAAATTAGCTTCCACTTTAGCCTTCGCTAAATCCATTGGGTCTGTAATGTGATCCCATGGTCTTATTGCTGAACCGTCTGCCCCAAAAGGATCGGCGCCTCTGGCCTGAAAAGTATGCCAGTATGCCACTGCAAAGCGTAAATGNTCCTTCATTTTTTTGCCATTAATTTTCTCGTCCGGGTTGTAGAACTTAAAAGATAACGGATTGTCTGATTTTGGTCCCTCATACTCAATCTTCGATACTTCTTTAAAATATTCGCTCATTGTACCATCCTCCTAATTTGTATTGCCCATAAAGGCTTAATGTTATTAATTAAATTCAAATAATACATTTATAGCTTTCAACCTGTTGTTGCAATTACTGTCGTTCTAACAGCTTATTGAACAGATACATTAATTGCTTTTAACAAAGATGTTCACAAGACTATTTTCCGAAAACTTTTCTTATCGGAATCATTGCTGCACCCAATGCTGAAGAACTCATGCCGAAATTTGATGTAAGAATTTTAACTCTTGATGCGGGATAAGCTAGNGCCCTTTCTTTAACGGTCTTTGTCAGTAAATCCATTACTAAAGGAGCATAGCTTGTAAAGCTCTTTCCTAGAACAATTGCTTCCGGATTTAATGTATTAATGAGATAAGCCACTGCAAACCCAAGAAACACAGCCCCTCTTTCGAGCACTTTAACGCATAATTCATCACCTTTAAAAGCAGCATTCACTATCATATCCCATGTTAGTGTACCCATACTCTGTACAATTTTGTCTGACGAATATCCACTCTTTATCTTTTCAGATATTTCTGTAAGCATATATCGAGTGGATGCATATGTTTCTAGGCATCCTTTACTACCACATCCGCATAATCTGCCATTTTCATTAACAATTAAATGCCCTATTTCTCCTGCACTCCCACTATGTCCACGGTAGATAGATTCTTTAATGAATATTCCTGCCCCAATCCCTGATTCAACATTAATACAAACGAAGTTGCTGATATTTGAACATTCACCAATCCAGTGCTCGCAAATTGCTGAGCACATGGCTTCATTTTCAATATAAATAGGCATATCCAAAACTTCTCGAATTCTGGAGCCCAAATTCACTTCACTCCATGATAGATTGGGAGCCATAATAATTTTGTTTGTTTCTCTGTCTAAAATACCAGGTATTGAAAGACCACAGCCTAAAAATTTCTCATGGCTTAATTTTTCAGTTTCGATAGTTTTTAAAAATTCTTCTTGAATTATATCAATAACTTTTTCTGTCGAAATTCCTTGACTGTATTTCAACTCTCTTTGAACCAGGATTTCTGAAGTAATATCAGCAATAACCATTTTTAGCTCATTCATCCCAATATCAAAACCAACAGCATAGTAGGAACCAGGCTTAAGTTCAAGCATCACAGGCTTTCTTCCACCAGTTGACTCGCCTTGTCCCGTCTCATATAAAAAACCGTCTTTTATAAGAGTACGCGTAATACTTCCACATGCAGTAGGCGAAAGGCCTGTTAAAACTGACAATTCTTTGCGTGACAATCTTTTGTGCTGTCTTATCAGATCTAACACAACAGCCTGATTAAATTCTTTAAGATATTGATTATTGCCTGTAATATTTTTTGCCATATTCCTCACACCAATTTAGTCATACATTATAATGGGCACAAATTCATCTGGTTATTTCAATATTTTTGCTATCTTACACTAACTTTGCCATGGTCTTAAAATCGTCTTTTAATGAGCGATATAGCTTTTTATATAATTCGTAGTACCCATTGTACTTTTCATGGGCTTCACTATTCGCATTCTCCGATACTTTTACCCTAATGGTTGCATCACATGCTTCCATAACACTGTTATATACACCGGAACCTACACCTGCCAAAATTGCAACACCCAAAGCAGGGCCTTCGCTGGCGTTAATTGTGCATATATCATGGTTAAAGACATCGGCTTGCATTTGTCGCCAAAGTGGACTTTTTCCACCTCCGCCCGATGCTCTTACCTCGTTAACTTCAACACCCAACTCCTGAATAATCTCATAGCATTCTCTCAAGCTGTATGTTACTCCTTCCATAATTGAACGGAGCATTTCCTTCTTGGTATGCATTGCAGAAAGACCAAAGAAAACACCTCGGCAATCCGAATCAAGATGTGGGGTACGTTCTCCCATCAAATATGGTAAGTATAATAAACCATTACTTCCGGGCTCTACCTTTTTAGCTGATTGATCCATCAAATAATATGGATCCACATCCATAAGCTCAGCTGTTTCCATCACTTCTTTACAGAAATTATTTCTAAACCATTGAAGTGAAAGTCCTGCAGCTTGAGTAACACCCATGATGTGCCATGTGTTTGGTACTGCATGACATAATGTATGAACACGTCCTAGAGGATCAATTCTTACATTATCGCTGTACGCAAATACAACCCCAGATGTTCCTATTGTTGATGAGATAACACCTGTTTTTACAATACCGTTACCTATTGCGCCTGCTGCTTGATCACCTGCACCACCAACAACGGGAGTACCAACATTAAGACCAGTTAATTCAGCTGCTTTACTGTGAACGGTACCTGTTATTTCCTGAGATTCATATACCTTACCAAGCATGGATTTTTCAAGACCAAGTTTAGCTAAAACCTCATCACTCCAACACCTGTTNGGTACGTCTAAGAGCTGCATACCGCTCGCATCTGAAACTTCAGTTGCGAACTCACCTGTTAAGCAGAAACGCACATAGTCTTTTGGTAAAAGGATTTTATTAATCTTGTCAAAAATCTCTGGCTGATGGTTTTTAACCCACATAATTTTGGAAGCTGTAAAGCCTGTTAATGCTGGGTTAGCAGTAATTTCAATCAACCTCTTAGCCCCTACTAATTCCGTAATTTGTTTACATTCTGCTTCAGTTCTCTGATCTGCCCAGATAATTGCACTTCTTAAGACTTGATTATTCTTGTCAAGTAAAACTGCCCCATGCATCTGTCCCGATAAACCCAAGCCTTTTATTTCACTGGGTGAAACACCACTTTTTGCAATTACCTTATTAATTGTAGTGTATGTAGCCTTCCACCAGTCTTCTGGATCCTGTTCAGCCCAACCGTTTTTTGGCTGATACATAGGATACTCCTGAAGAGCACTTGCTAATGCATTACCCTGTTCGTCAAATAACACTGTTTTTGTACCTGATGTGCCAATATCAACACCTAATAGATATGCCATACTTTCACCTCCGACTTTTTAAACTTACCTTAATAAGTTTATATTAATAAGTTTATACTATATACTTTCCAAATTCAAGATATCTTATTAATTTTCTAACACAGAGAACACAGAGAACACAAAAGAACCGTCCCTCTGTGTTGAGTTGTCTGCTATGATGTGCTAAAATACATCAACGTCAGTTGATAGTAAATACTCTATATACTTCTCTAAACCTTCTTCGTTGAATTCTATTTTTAACACGTCTTTTAAAAATATTGTCCATTGTTCATGACGTTCTTTAAAACTACCGTCTTGAATACCCAATTGGTCGAAGTGATCCATCATAAGTGCCGTATATACATCTTCAACTTCCCTGTAGAAACCCAAACGCCTTTCAAACCACCAAGCCTTGTCCTCATCGTTCCATGAAGGATCAAAAGGTGTTTTAGTAGTGTCTAACACATCTGTACCGCTTGTCATGTCACTTCCAGAACCTTCACTGATTGTCTTTTCTACTTCTTTTACAAGTTCTGCACTAACTTCAGTCTGTCCTACATTTAAACCCAGAGATGACTTATCCTTTATTCTTTGTTCTAAAGGTAANCTTTGCTGTGGTCTAAAGGCTCTTGCAAGTACGGCTATAGCCTCTCCCCTTGTTAACTCCTTATTCCATCCACTTGTCCCGTCAGTAAAACCACACATGATACCCGCATAGTTCATGTAGTTAACATAAGCAACTGTTATCTCTGTCATTTTTGTTTCACCCGACACCACTTTAAAGAATTGAGGGTAATACCTACCTGTTGCAAACCCCAACTCATTTACCATATCTGTTAAANGCTTGTAACCGGGTTGGCTATATACTTCCGCAGGTATAAAATCTTTAGGTAAATCGTCAAAGTAACGTACTTTTGAAAATAACCTTATTTTTTCAAAGTTGCCATCACCACGTATAACTGCTCCCCCTGTCAACAACGCAACTTCGCCCCTGTACACTGGCATTTCCATTTCTTCATTACTGTATAAGCCGAATGGAATGGTTAAGCCTTGATTGTAATAGTATGGAAACCACCATTTCTTGTGCATATCTATAAAACGTGGATGATATTCAAAAGAGTCCATTATAGTGTTGATGCCAAGTGGATGATAGTAGAAACCATACTTCTCAAAATTTTCTTTGTTGTCTGTGGCAACACCTAACAGTCTCCCATTCATAGCCCAGTATTCAGCCCTTGTAACGATACGGTCTCCTTGAAATGTAGTGCCATCCCCGACACCGTTTATGATACCCTTTGATGTCATTAGAGCTAAGTCTCTAATGTACCACTCATCGCCTGTTATGTCACTAAATCTATGTGGCAATAATTCAACAATCCTGTCAATTTCTTCTTCTGTATATTCTGATGCTTTCTTTAACCTGTCAATCCCCATTCCTTCAATCTGCAAATGGAATTCTTCTTGAGTCAATTGCTTTTCTTCAAGATCAAGATTAGGTTCATCAATTTGAGCCACAATAAGCTCTTTTACACCCTTGTCATATTCTAAGTTTAGAACATGCACATCAGGTGTTTCTTGAATAACCTTGTTTGCATATGCAACAGCACTCGGTTTAGCCTTTCCAAAGTCGTTAAAATATTGTTCTGGGTTTCTTAAACTTGAGTAGCCAAAAGATGGAAAGGTGTTAGCCAATATTTGTATGGCTATAACTCCACTCGATATTACTTTAGTACAAATGTTACCTTTTAATTTCATAGGTTAAAACCTCCCACACTAAATTATTTCTTCATTTAATCCCTTATAACTTTAAGTACCATTTTACTTTACTCCATTAAGATTGAATTTCTGATAGCACTGAAAAACACTAAAATTCCAATATCTCATTCATCTATGGTTGCTAAAAGAATATACTCGAGGTATATTCTTCTATTTCATTTTTTTCATGTATTAAGAATAAAGGATCATGGGAAAAAACATTTCCGTTTCTTGATTGCAAGTATTCATATAGTATTTTTATGGTTCCTTTATTGGCATTAGAAAAAGAAAGAACATACATACTAACAATTAAACTTAATATGGGTAAGATTAGAGTAAATAATAGAAGTTTTTCTAAACGTAAAGATATTAACAGAAATATATTAACTAGTGATATACATATAGGAAAAAGTAACCTTACGAATCGAAATATAGCTCTCGATAGCTTGAGCAGGTCATTTTTAAAAGCAAGCATTTTAGCCTCCTTCTTACTCAATTTACATAAAATTCTTTATATTAATACCGACAGGAATGCGCAAGCAAATAAGTAATTTTATGCTATTACTGAGAAGTGTTATTAAGTGCTATATTTATATGCAATACATATAAGCAAATAATAAAAGCCAATTCTATATGAGTAAAGAGCTAACTTTAATAAAAAGGTACTAGAACAATATAAATAAGCGGAAGCCAAATTAATGGAATCCGCTTATTTTTTGGTCGGAGTGAGAAGACTTGAACTTCCGGCCTCTTGGTCCCGAACCAAGCGCTCTACCACCTGAGCCACACCCCGTTTTTAAACAGATTTATTATAATGCAAAAACTTGCAAAACTCAAGCAGAAAATCAGGGTCTAAAAATCATTATGTTTCGACTCAATTATTAAAGTAAATTAGACCCCTATTTCAATTTTGGTCTAATTTAGTCTCGGAAATCAGGGAGTCTAATTTAATATCAAAAACTTTTATTGAAAT
>JGI24707J26582_10001641_pt1 | contig 17383 bp, 10 predicted proteins | sample BioPla1DNA1_FD_26582 | JGI IMG/M metagenome (IMG submission 26582)
AGTGTAAAAACGGAAGATTTGGAAAAGATCAGTGCCACCCGGATTGATAATGTCCTTAAAGGAATGGTTTCCGGAGTAAATATCACGCAATCTTCAGGACAACCGGGAGCAGGTTCCAAAGTGCGGATCCGCGGGATTGGAACAATTAATAACAGTGAACCCCTTTATATAGTTGATGGTATGCCTATCGGAGGGGGAATTGATTATTTAAACCCACAAGACATTAGTTCAGTTGAAATCCTGAAAGATGCGGCTTCTGCTGCTATTTACGGCTCACGTGCAGCAAATGGGGTGATACTTGTAACAACCAAACTTGGGGATAAAACCAGACCTAAATTGGAATATTCTACTTCATTTGGGTGGCAAAACCCCTGGAAAAAAAGGGATGTTCTCAATGGGAGAGAATATGCAATATTGATGAACGAAATACAACTCAATGACGGGAAATCTCCCATATATCTTAACCCGGAATCATTTGGGAAAGGCATAGATTGGCAAGATAAAGTATTTAATTATAATGCACCTATAGTTGAACATCAGGTAAATTTTAGTGGTGGAAGCGCAAAGTCGAGCTATTATCTGTCATTAAGTTATTTATATCATGAAGGAATTGTCGGAGGTAATCTTAACAGGTCTAACTATGAACGTTATACCACACGCTTTAACAATCAATACATAGTATGGGACATCGACGAAAGAATGCTNCTGAGAAGTCTTAAAGTTGGGACTAANATTTCTTATTCAAGAATTCTNTCCAGGACAATNGGTACAAACAGNGAAAGAGGAACACCGCTAGGTTCAGCATTGATGATGTCGCCATTAATGGATGTATATGCAGAAAACCCGGATGAGGTTTTTGAACAGTTTCCTAATGCCGTAACAGATTTTAAAGGCGTGCCATTTACAATCGTTGACAGTCAGTTTGGAATTACTAATCCCGTAGCCAGATTACATTTGCCGGGAGATAAGGACAATTCGGATAAATATGTAGGAAACTTTTGGGGTGAGGTGGAGCTTTATAAGAATTTGAAATTCAAGAGTTCTTTTGGGGTTGATATGGGGTTTTGGGGTAATGATGGATACACTATGCCTTACTATTTAGGTGCTTTCCATTATACCGATCAATCTTCCGTATGGTCATCAATGTATAGAAGTTTTACATGGCTTGTAGAAAATCTATTTACCTACAATCTAAATATAGATGATCACCAATTTAATTTTTTACTGGGACAATCGGCTCAATCATCTAACAGTCAGGGTGTAGGCGGTATTAGTTATGACATAAGAAATCCAAAACAACCTTATATAGATGCAACAGATAAAGCATCCAATGAACGAGGAGCCTGGGGTTCACCAAGTGCTTATCACAGGTTAGCCTCTTATTTTGGAAAAATTGGATATAATTACAGGGAAAGATATATAGTTGAAGCAACTTTGCGTCGTGACGGATCTTCAAATTTTGGTAGAAAAAACAGGTGGGCTAATTTTCCATCTTTATCTGTAGGTTGGACTATTACCAATGAAGAGTTCATGGAGGATAAGATGGACTTTCTCAGCTCTGCAAAGTTACGTGCCAGTTGGGGAAAAAATGGAAATCAATCTATCGGAGAATTTGGATACACATCAACAATCGTTGGTAATATAAATTACATACTTGGAATGGAGGGGCAAAATATCATTGCTCCAGGATCCACCCCTACGGCTTACTCAAACCCTTATTTAAGATGGGAAGAATCGGAGCAAACTAATATAGGTCTCGACACATATTTTTTTAATGGTGCTTTAAGTTTCACTTTTGATTGGTTCAACAAGCGAACAAATGGCATGTTGATGACGATGGCACTTCCACAATATATCGGAAATTCACGTCCGATAGGAAACGTAGGCGACATGCGGAATCAAGGAGTTGAATTTGACTTGAAGTATAGATTCCGATTCAATCAATTTAAGTTCAATGTGGGTGCTAATGCTTCATATATTAAAAACACATTAATCAAATTAGGAAATGAAACGGGATGGGCTAATTACGATACGGCTTTGGGTGGTGTCGGAACATTTACCCGCGCTGAAAACGGACAGCCTTTCCCCTTCTTCTACGGAATGAAAACAGACGGTATCTTTCAAACGGAACAGGAAGTACAGGACTATGTGAACAAAGATGGTGAATTATTGCAACCGAACGCAAAGCCGGGAGATGTTCGTTTTGTTGACACCAATAAGGATGGCGTTGTAGATGAATATGACCGTGTAAATATTGGAAACGGAATGCCACCATGGACTCTCGGTCTGAACGCAGACATGGAATGGAAAGGCTTTGACTTATCTACAGTTTTCCATGTTTCTTTAGGAAATGATGTGTTTGACGTATCTCGCAGAACAGACCTTCCGCCTGTAAATTTACCGTCTTATATGCTGAAACGTTGGACGGGTCCCGGCTCATCCAACAGAATTCCCCGCCTTTCAAATGATTTATCTAACAACAATTGGCGTTCGTCCGATCTTTATGTTCATGATGGTTCGTTTCTAAGGTTAAGAAACTTACAAATAGGGTATTCAATTCCTGAAAATTTGGTAAAAAAAGTATTGCTGCAGAAAGTTAGATTTTATGTTAATGCCGAGAATTTATTGACCATTACACGGTACCATGGCTTTGATCCGGAAATTTCATCGGGAGGAACTTCCTTAGGAGTTGACAGAGGAATTTATCCGCAGCCGAGAGTCTTTTCATTTGGTGCTAATATTATTTTATAGAAAGAAGATCATGAAAAAACTAATTTTTATCCTAACGACAATTTTAGCTGTCTCGAGTTTTCAAAGTTGTACAGATGACTTTTTGGAAGTTACTCCTACGACGCTGGAGCTTGCTGAGTTTTATTATAGCAATGAAGAAGAGATTACAAAAGCTCTAATGGCAGCCTATAATGTGTTGCAATGGCCCGATTTTGTGTTTTGGGAATACGGACCACTACCATTTATATCAGATATAATGTCAGATGATGTGCGTGTAGGTGGTGCACATGTAAACGATATTCCTGTCTTTACTCAAATGAGATTTTTTAGGGCAAGTTCTGAATTTACACCTTCTGTTTTGTGGGTTGTATTTTACTCCGGTATTTATCGTACTAATACGGTGATCAATAACATGGATAAAGTGCAAAACATCAGCTCAACCCGTAAAAATAGAATCTTAGCCGAAGCACATACTTTGCGTGCATACTATTATTTCTGGTTGTGGAAATTATGGGGAAATGTTCCTTATTACGATAAAAATCCGGAAGAAAACTTTTATGTTCCACAACTTTCTGCAGATGAGGTTTATAAGCGTATTTTAAGTGATCTTGATTTTGCGATTCAAGATAACAAATTACCACTTACCGTTCCTAAAATGCAAAAAGGTAGAATAACCCAAGCAACTGCACAAATGCTAAAAGCTAATTTGGTGATGTATCAGAAAGATGAAGCTTTATATCCCGAAGTTCTGAATGATATGAGAGAAATCATACAGTCGGGTTTATACAGTTTGTATCCTAATTTCGCAGATATTTGGGAAGATATTGGAGAATGGTGTTCTGAATCTATCTTTGAAGTTAACTATACGGATAATCCTAGTAGCAGAACTTGGGAAAATGCCACAAGAGCAGGAGGAACAGTATATCCGACTCTGATAGGAATCAATGCACTGGTTAATTCTCCTCATTATGCCGGAGGCGGATATGGTTTTGAACCGGTAGAAAAGAGCTTATATGATTTATACGATGATGCAGATCAACGTAAAGATGGGGGAATATTAAATTTTGCAAAATACCAACAATCTTACCCTCAAGCTAGTTATGTGCCTCGTTATGACGACACCGGTTACTTTAACAGGAAGTATTTACCCAGATTAAATGGAAATGATAAGTTTGTTTCAGGTCCGGATGGTGGTGCTGATATCAATTATCGAAATAATTACCGAGTTTTCAGATATGCTGAGACACTTTTAATAGCCTCCGAACTTATTGTAAGAACCGGTGGAAATCAGGAAGAAGCTGATCTGTATTTAAATCAGGTCAGGGCAAGAGCATTTCAGGAAGATATAGATGACCCGGAATTTTCAACTAAAAAAAGAGTGGCTACATTAGATAATTTATTGCTTGAAAATCGCTTGGAATTTGCTTGTGAAGGACACAGGTTCTGGGATTTGGTGCGATACGACAAGGCTGTTGAGGTCTTGGGTGACAGGGGTTACACACCGAACAAAAAACACCTGCCAATCCCTCAATCGGAAATAGATCAGGCTAAAGGGACTTTAATACAAAATCCTTATTAAAAATATTAATAAACCTACAACATTCTAAAATGAAAAGAATAAACAACATACGAATAATAATTTTACTTTGTGCCGTTGCATTGGTTCAATCGTGCAAAGAACAACGATTTTCAATCGGTGACAGACCTTCCGTAGATCAATTTTCCTATTCCGTAAGTCCGGATCCGGAATCTCTTAGCACAATTCACTTTTCTTTCAACGGAGACCAATTGTCGCCATTCTGGACCATAGAACAACCCAACGGGACTTATTTACGTTCCAGTGATAGAAATTTAACTATTCAATATATGTTGGCAGGTGAATATAAAGGGGTTATACAGGCTTTTGGTAGTGGAGGATTAAGTGATTCGGTTTACTTTAACTTTACGGTACCGGAAAGTGATCCTATCGTGTATAAACTTACCGGTAAAACCAGTCAAAAGGTATGGGTATGGGACTATATGAAAGAAGGTCATTTAACCGGAATATGGTCTGATCCGGGAGGTGCATGGGAAGGAGTGTGGGCTTTAGTACCCAACGAACTGAAAGATTATGAAATATATGATGATGAGTTAAGTTTTATTTCAAAAAACAACGAGTATAAATTGGATGCACACGGATTTATCTATGCAGACCCAAGTGTGTTAAAAACACTAGATCCCGCAAACTATCCGGATGGAGGTAAAGTAGGTGCTACAATTAAATACACACAACCGGAAGGTCAAAAATGGAGCATTCGAAGGGATGAAAAAGATAAGCTGTTTTTAAGTTTTTCAGAAGGAGCTTTTCCAAGTTATCCGGCTTCACCTGCCGCATTAGGTGCAGAATATGAGATTGTTGAATTGTCGGATGACTTGCTGCATCTTTTCTGGCAAGAGTTTACACTTGGTGAAATTGTGAGCTGGCATTATTATTTTGTTCCAAAACAAGCCAATTAATTTGTATAAAATGTAAGTTTAAAAACAATAAATTGATAATTTATTATGAAGATACTTAAAAATTTCTTTTCACGAGGAACAACAATTCAATTTATGATTTTTTCTATCGGTGCCCTCTTGCTTTTATATGCTTGCATGCGGGAAGATCCGGCTTATTTTACTCATAAACCTGTTATAAGTCAAGATGTAGATACAGATGAACTTGAATATCAATTGGTTTGGAGTGAAGAATTTAATGAGGGAAGAGATGCCAACGGAAAATGTGCTCTGCCGGGTGACAAATGGATGTTTGAGGTTGGCGGGCATGGATGGGGAAATGAGGAAGAACAATACTATGTAGATCGTGTGTTAGGGACTGATACGGTAGCAAAAATCAAAGATGGAGTTCTTATCATTTCGGCTATAAAATTAAACACTCCTTATGAAGGTAGAAAATATATTTCGGCACGAATGAACACGAAAGAATATTGGACATATGGACGTTTTGAAATGAGAGCGAAATTACCTTCCGGAAGGGGTACGTGGCCCGCCTTCTGGATGCTCCCAAGAAATATGCAATCTGTCAGAGACGGTGAAATTGATATTATGGAGTATGTTGGAGCTGAGCCGGGCTTAGTTCATTTTTCAGCACATACGGGTGCTTATACTCCTGCAGTGGGAACCGGAAAGAATGCACGTATTATGGTTCCTGATTGTGAAACAGAATTTCACGTGTATGCAGTGGAATGGACAGAGGATTATATAGCAGGATTTGTTGATGAAGAGAGATACTTTACCTTTATGAACGATCATCAGGGCATTAAAGATACCTGGCCCTTTAATGTGCCTTTTAACTTAAAACTTAATATCGCCGTAGGTGGTTCCTGGGGAGGATATGATGGAATAGATGACACTATTTTTCCCGCTACTTATGAGATTGATTATGTGAGGGTATATCAAAGAATACCATAAAAATTATTTCTATGAGAAAGAAAATAGTACATTTTTTATCGTTGGTTTTTATCCTGTTTTTTTCTTCCTGTTCAACCAGGGAGGAGCCCTTACGGTTGGTGTGGAAAATTGAACCGGCTAATGAGCAAGGTTACCTGGAGACATTTTATGTGATCAGCAATACCAACAAACCGGTGGAAAATAATTGGACAATTTATTTTTCACAACTGCCGCATTACTTTGAAGTGTCCTATCAGGAGGGAATATCCATTGAACAAATCAGTGGTTCGTATTACAAAATAAATCAGACTCAAAAAGATGATTTAATTGAAAAAAAAGATTCGCTGAAAATTGTTTTATCCGTGCCTTACGGTCCAAATTCCTGTTCTTTCTACCCTGAAAGTCCGTTTATTGTTTATCACGATAAAAACGGTTTAGATTCAGTGGTGGCAGATTTACCTTTGATCNTTGATGACAGTCGCAATCAAATCTGTCCGAGCAACTCAAGCATATATGATTTCAATNATAAATTGAATCCAAATATAGCTCTAAACAGTTCTGACTTAATTCCTTCCTTGAAAAAAGTTGANNTAAAACAGGGAGTTTGTAAAACAAAGAATAGNTTTAATGTGCTGCCGGATTCACATTTTATAAATGAGGCTGATCTGTTAAAACAATCGCTGATTGATAAAAAACATAAAGTTTCTTCAACAGGAAGTGGACATACAACCATCAAATTATTATACGACACGGATGAAACATACGTAAACGAGGAGCACTACTTTTTAACTGTCAGCGATTCTTTAATTACAATCAAAGGTCAAACAGCGCACGCCATTTTCAATGGAATACAGAGTTTGCTGATCATGTTGGAACACTCCCCGGATTTGCCTTATATGAGCATTTCAGACTATCCGGATCTGTTGCACAGGGGTTTGATGATAGACCTTGCCAGAAACTTTGTTTCAAAGGAAAATCTGTTGAATCTTATCAATACTATTTCTTCTTATAAATTAAATGTACTGCATTTGCATTTAGCTGATGATGAGGGGTGGAGACTTGAAATCCCGGGACTGGAAGAACTGACCGAAATTGCTTCCAAAAGAGGCTACACTACGGATGAATCAACATGCTTATATCCTGCTTATGGCAGCGGATGGGATGTTCACAACACACAAAACGCAGGAAATGGCTTCTATACCCGAAATGATTTTATTGAGATTTTACAATATGCAAAACAACGACATGTGAAGGTTATCCCTGAAATTGATATGCCGGGTCATTCACGTGCAGCTATTAAGGCGATGAATGCCAGGTACAATAAGTTCATTGATACAGATCGTGTAAAAGCAGAGGAATATTTGTTGACTGATTTTGAAGATCGTTCGGTTTACAAATCGGCTCAANATTATAACGACAATGTGCTTAATGCGGCATTNCCTTCCACCTATCGCTTCATGGAAAAGGTGATTCATGAAGTAATATCGATTTATCAGGATGCGGAAGTTCCGCTTGATGTATTNCATATAGGTGGAGATGAGGTTCCTCGTGGNGCCTGGACAGATTCTCCGATTGCACANGATTTTATGCAAAAGAACGGAATGAAATCCACCAAGGAGTTATCAGATTATTTTTATAAGAAATTAAATACATTTTTATCGGAAAAAGGTTTAATAATGGCCGGTTGGCAGGAAATAGCGCTAACCCCCGATCATAAGGTTAATCCTTTATTTAAAAACAAGAAGTTACAAGTTAACTGCTGGTACACTACGCCGGAGATGGAAGATAATCTTGTTTTAGAATTGGCTCATGCCGGGCACAATATCATTCTATCCAATGTTACCAATTTGTATTTGGATTTGTCTTATAATGACAGTTATAATGAACCCGGACATAGATGGGGAGGAACAGTCAATCAATTCACATCATTTGATTTTTTGCCCTATGGGGGACTTGATAAAAACCAAGCTGCCATAAAAGAAAACATCAAGGGAATTCAAGGTCAGTTATGGGCTGAAACGATCAGAAATTTTGAAATGACGGAATATCTGTTGTTTCCCAAGATTTTAGGCTTGGTAGAACGTGCCTGGAATGCCTCTCCATCNTGGGAAACGGATGATAATCTCTATTGCGGTGCTGTGTCAAAATTCAATAAGATAATCAATACAAAATATTTACCTTATTTGATTTCGAAGCAAGTAAATGTCAGGATTGACCAGCCCGGTATAAAGATGATTGACGGTAAGATTTACATGAATTCCAATATAGAACAATCGGAGATTCGGTACACTACCGATGGTTCCACACCAGATCAAAATTCATTGCTGTGGAGCAAGCCAATTTCTACAAACAATCTAAAACAAGTAAAATCTAAAGTATTTTATCTGAACAAATCAAGCAGAACATCGGTTTTTGAGATTAAATGATATCTGATTAAAACTTAACAAAAAGAGAATATTTTTTTTAATTAATAATACGTTAAGCAACAATTAAATTTTAAAGTTATGAAAACAAAAATTACATTTTTAACTCTGTTTTTATTGATGCTAGGCATCACGAATGTTAATTCGATCGTTTATAAGGTGAAAGTACCGGCAGAAACCAATTATTGTTACATTATTGGTGATGCAACCGGTGGTTGGGTTGATCAATTTGTAGAAATGCAACGTATTGCAGCTACGGACACATTTAGTGTAGATATTCCGGGAGCTGATCCAGAACATTGGGTTCAATTTACTTCCGGTCCGGGTTGGGTCTATGTAGGGATGGATGGTCCAAACGGTACTGGAAATGAAGTTGCAGGAAAGGGGGCTGGTCCATATACGGTTGTTTCATGGAAAATACTTTATAATCCGGATGTAAAAGGAGATATTCATATTACCGTTAATGTTCCTTTAGGTACCGCAAATGTTTTTGTATATGGAGATTATAATGGTTGGAGTGAGGACCCGACAGCAGTTATTCAAGCAACCAAACAATCTGACGGAGTTTTTTCATTTGTTTTTGAGAATTTTTCGAGTGTAAGCGAGTATTATTTATATAACAAATTTGATTTTAGTGCTGCCGGCGGTTATTATGAAGTAGATGTGAACGATAAGCAAGTTCCAAGGTCTGCAACATATCCCACTGATAACAATTCAACCATAACAGTGGCTAAATGGAAAAATCCGATCATTACGAATGATGTAGCATTCAACTCTGATTTTATTTATAATATTTCCATTTCGGATAATCGGGTAAAAATCTCAAATTATCATGGAATATTGAATCTGATGAATCTTACCGGTCAGATTGTACAACAAGAAGTTGTTGCAGGGGATTATGTTTCTCCGTACTTACATCACGGTATATATATTATTTCACTCGACAATGTGAGCAGAAAAATCATGATACACCCATAAAACTGTGAAGTATTGCATTTATAAAAACGAATATTGTTACCTTGATAAATAAATAAGTGCTTGTAGAAAGTAAATTACATGATTGTGTACTAACTTGATAAATTTTTGTTTGTAAATCACAACAGGAGAAAATCAAAGGGTTTTCTCCTGTTTTTATTTTAGCCCCTCATGTCACTTTATATTCATTAAATTCATTCTTAATTTCTGTGCTTTACGAGCCAAAGAATGAATAATAAAACAGAATCATCTGATGATTTTAAAAAAAATGAAATTTTCAGTAATCATTGTGTGACGTAGCTACAGTTGAAAATCAGAACTTTACCATGTAAGGTTGATGAAGTTTAAAAAAACTATTAATAATCTAATTTTTTGACTATCTTTGCGAATGTCCACTTTGAGCATTGCTCGGTTTGTCTATGTGCAAAGTCATTATATACTCTCAGTGAAAGAAACGGAGTGTTCAGACGTCTCTAAGAAATACCTACTACATAATATCACATGACATGAAAAAAATCTTAATCCTTGAAGACAATATCGGTATTGCCCGATCGATTCAACTCGAATTGGAAAAATCCGGTTATAAGGCTTTTCCGGCAGACGCAATTCAAAAAGCTGACGATATTTTAGAAAATCAAACCATTGATCTGATGATTATTGGTTTTGAGCTGTTATCTGATGCTAATTCCTGTGATTGGATACAAAGTAGAAATTCGAAAAAGTTGTTGACACCTCCTTTTGTTGTTTCAACTGAACAGCTTAATGAGAAGATTGCTTTGGAAATAAAGAAGATGGGCGCATCTGATTACCTGTTAAAGGGTTCAATGCTAATATCCTGCATGAATCATGTTGTCAACAGGGTTTTGAAAGAGATTGAGCAAAAAGAAAAAATTACTTCGTCGCAGCGGGCATTGGAGGAAAGTGAAAAGAGATATCGTATGCTTTTTGAAAAGAATCCTGAACCCATGCTGATAGTGAGCAAAGACTTTCGGTTTCTTGAAGTAAATGATGCAGCTCTAAAACATTACGGTTACTCAAGNAAAGAATTTTTATCTCTTACTATTGCAGATATAAAACCTCAAGAAGATATTGAATCGATGTATGAAAGTGTCAGCCGGGCTTTCAATACAAAAAAGTTGACAAAAGCTATTTCACGTCATGTGAAGAAAAATGGTGAGCTTATGATAACTGAAGTGACGCCGTCATTCATTGAATGGCAGGGGCAAATTGCCTCACATGTACTGGTCAATGACATTACAGAAAAAACCAGGACACAAGAAATGCTGCAACAAAAAAGAATTCGACTCCGCAAGGTCTTGGAAGAAAGTACCCGCTTTATTCAAGTTCAAACAGGAAAAATAGATTTTGTTAAAATTACGGATATAATGATGGAAATATCCGGTGCTAAGGTAGTTGCTTTCAGTCGATTTATAGATAATGGGGAAACATATATTACTAAAGGTTTCAGCGGCTTGGGTAATTTTGCCAAAAACTCGGAGAATATTTTGGGATTCAACCTTTTAGAGAAAGTATGGAAAGCAGACTTAACATTTAGTTCTACGCTTAAAAACGGGGCAACTCTGCACTTGAAAAATATCAAAGAGCTTAAAGATAGAATATTCTCAACCACTATCATTCAAATTATTACTGATTCTTTTAATGTAGGAGAAATAGTTTTAGTTCCCGTTATGCATAAAGAACGATTGATGGCGGTTTTTACTTTAATTTTCAAAAGAGGAGATGAGTTTTCGGATGCTGAAATTGTGGAGATCTTCTCCAATCAAGTTGCCTTATACATTGCGCGCGTAAGAGCGGAAAGAGCCGTGTTGAAAAGTCAGGAAAAATATTGCTACTTGTTTGAAAACAATCCACAACCCATGATGATTGTTGATGTGGAATCCCTCTTTGTCTTAGAAGTCAACGCCGCCGCCTTAGAGCTGTATGGTTATACCAAGGAAGAATTTCTAAATTTAAAACTTTTAGATCTGCGATCAGCAGAAGAAGTTTCTGGACTAATAGACTCATTGTCAGAGTTTAAGAGAGATAAAGAAATGAGCATGACAACCATCCATCAAACAAAAAACAATGATTCTTACCAGGTAGAGTTATCTTCTTCTCCCATTATTTTTGAAGATAAAAAAGCCCGTCATTTGTTGATCGTCAGGCACACAAAACTGTAAAAATAGTTTTGATTCAAAACTTGTATTCCACAAAAGCTTCAATGGCTTCGTAAGACGCCAATCCCAACTGCTGGTATAGTGCTGCAGTAGCCCTGTTTCTATCTTCTGAACGTTGCCAGAAAAGGCGTTCATCTTTGCCCATAAAAGGCGCACTTTCCATTTGCGACTGGTGTCTTAGGATAGATTTTCTTTTATTCATCAGCTGTTCAGGACTCATGGGAACTGCCATTTCGATATGGTCGATTTCCCATTCTGCCCAGGCTCCGCGATACATCCACACGCGACATTCGTCCATCAATCCTTCTTTGTTTAACTCGTCTATAGCGGCTAAAACTGCATTCAAACAAACCCGGTGTGTACCATGGGGGTCTGCCAGGTCACCGGCAACAAATATCTGATGTGGCCTGATTTCCCGAATAAGGTCCATTACGATGTGTACATCTTTTTCTGAGAGGTCGTTTTTCTTAACCTTTCCCGTTTCGTAAAAAGGCAAATCGAGAAAATGTATATTTTCCGGTTTCACTCCGATAAACCTGCAGGCAGAACGAGCCTCTTCACGCCTGATCTGTCCTTTGACAAACAAAATATCCTTGTAAACGGACGGTGTCATCTCTTGTTGATTTAATAAAACAGCCAGTACTTCATCAATTTTTCCGTCAATCTCGATTTCATGATCATAGTATTTATTAGATATGCTTTTCATCAAAGAAATATACCTGATCGCTTCTTCGTCTCCCACAGCAATATTTCCGGAAGTTTGATAGGCTATGTGTACTATATGTCCCTGATCTACCAGTCTTTGAAAAGTACCTCCCATAGAGATTACATCGTCGTCAGGGTGTGGACTGAAAATCAATGACCGTTTAGGGTGAGGAAAAGCGCGCTCAGGACGATTAGTGTCATCAGCATTAGGCTTGCCACCTGGCCATCCTGTGATGGTGTGTTGTAAATCGTTGAAAATTTGGATGTTTACATCATATGCCGAACCGTAGTTGACCAATAATTCATCTAAACCATGCAGGTTGTAATCCTTATTGGTTAATTTTAATATTGGTTTGCCTGTTTTTTCGCACAACCAAACAATGGCACGACGAATGAGTTTGTTGGTCCAATCGCACGAACCCACCAGCCAGGGCTGACTAACACGGGTTAAATACTGAGCCGCATCAATGTCCGTCACCACTTTTGCGTTTTTATGAAATTGTAATAGAGAGGCCGGCACATTATCATCTGCTTTTAATTCAATAACTTTTTTCAGAATAGCAGCTTTGTGCTCTCCCCATGCTGACAGAGTCAGCTTGCGAGCTTCCATCAGAGAAGAAAGTCCAATGGTAAAACCATAGGAAGGGATATCATCCACAGTGTTGTAAAATTGCTTTAAATCTGCTCTTGACTGCTCGTCAAGCAACATCAACCTGGTTTTGGAACCGATATTTGAACCGGGTTCATTATATGCCAAATTGCCCACCAGGCCAACACTTACAAGTACATAATCCAATCCGCCGTGCTCAATGATCAGCTGGTCATATGCCTGACAGAAAGCATGTATGTTTTGTTCATCATGTTCAGGGATCAAGGTGTAGAAGTTCTCAAAATTAAAATCAACCTTATTGAGCAAATTTTCTTTGATAATTCTGGTGTTATTGTGTTGATAATGGTGAGTTAAGGGGTAAAATTCCGTAATATTGAAAACAACTACGTTTTTAAAACTCAAACCTTCTTGCTGATGCATTTTTACAAGTTTGGCATATACCCCTAATGGAGAAGAACCACCNGAAAGTCCCAATACGCAGGTTTGATTTTGCTCCTGTTTTTTTCTAATGATGGTGGCTATTTCCCTGGCAATGTAAGCCGAACCCTCTACTTCAGAATCAAATATTTCCGTATCAATTTTTTCAAATTGTGTTTGTCTGATTTTTTCAATGGCGTTCGTAGCCCGATAATAACGTTCGGGAATTCTTTCTAAAGTGATTTTAGAGCTCAAATCTAGTTGCATGGCTAAATTGAATTATTAAGATTGTTTCGAATATTTTTTTACAATTTCTTGCATCTGTTTAAATTTCTTTTCCTGTTGTTCCAATAAACGGAACTGTGCCAGTGTTCTTTGCCAGTTATGTTCCGAATGTTCGATTTTATAGTAAGTATCACCATTCAAATAATCGGTAAAGAAGCGTACAGTTTGCATGTATGTTAACATTTTTGCCCCTAAAGCCAAATATTCAAGTTCTACATCGGTTAAAAAAGTTGCCATCTCAAGGTATCCTTTGGTATAAGCTTCATAAATTTCGAGATTGACATCAATGTTATCAAGTTGTGGGTCATCTTCGGCACCTGTATTTGCCGCTGTTCGCATGAAATCGCCAAAATCAGATAACACCGTACTGATCATCATGGTATCTAAATCAACGATGCAGCATGGTTCATCTTTCTCATTGAAAAGTAAGTTGTTAATTTTGGTATCGCAATGATTTATTCTGCCCGGCAACTTACCNGCTCTGANTAGTCGTTGAGGNAAACACATTTCATCCGCTCTTTTCATCAGTTCATCTACCATCCAACTTGTTTTTTCTACTCTGTTGACCAGATCGTCTTTTACTGCATCTTTCAATTGCTGCACCCTGAATTCAACATTGTGAAAATCAGGAATGCTGTCAACTAATTGATTAGTAGGTATATCTGCTATCATGCAATGAAAATTACCGTAGGCTTTTCCCGCCTCGTAAGCAAGCTCAGGTGTAATAGCCTCATAGCTGTGCGTGTTTTTGATATGGACATAAACTCTCCAGTAATTACCCTCATCATCCTGATAAAAGAGCTTATTATCTTTGGTTTCAATTAACTGCAAAACCTTTTGTTCAATATTAGTTACACCGGCATCTTTATATTTTTTTCTCAGGTGATCAGTCACAATTTTGATGTTGTTTTGTAAGCCTTGAACATCCTTGAAAATGTGGTGATTGATCTTTTGTAAAAAATATGATTCATCTTCCGGATTTTTACCTGAAGCAATAAAAGAATCATTAATATGACCTATTTTTAGGGGTTTGATGTCAACAATTGTTGATTTGATTTTGAAATATTGTAAAATTTTTTCCATTGTACAAAAAGTTGAAAAAATAAAGATACAAATATAATTAAAAAGAGACAGAAATTAAGAAAAAAGGGAGATATTCAGCTTATTTCAATCTGTATGCATATACGTTTGTTTCACGCTGTACAAAGCCTAAGCGTTGGTATAATTTATTGGCCGCAATTCTTTGTGGTCTGGAAGTAAGCATGATGGTTTTGGCATCTCGTGTTTGTGCAAACTGAATAGCATGTAAAAGCAATTGTTTTCCAAATCCTTTTCCTCTTTGAGAGATGTCTACAACCACATCTTCAATCCATAATTTTTTACCGGTCGGTACGTCATATTCAACCAGGGTCAACATCCCTACAATATTATCATCCTCCAATACTGCAGCGAACAAATGAGAATTTTCCGAAGCAAGCATGTTCTTAAGGTAATCTTCTGATGGAAGGGCAACACTGTCATCAAGCTGAGGTAACAGATCAATAATGGCCTGATATGTTTTTTGATCGATCGAGGTAATTTGCCGGATGGTCATATTGGTTTGGATTTGCGAAGTTCGGGTTCCAAGGTCGCAGATTCCGAAGTCCGAGATTCATAATGGTGCAAATATAAGTTTTTGTAATTGATTTTTCATAAAATCGTCCGTATGTTTATTTGTATTCAACCACAAAATAATGTATTTTTGCCTCATGTTTTATGCTCTCTCTTAAAATCAATTTAATTTTTAGCATCTATGAGACTCATCATTCAGAAAGATTACGAAAAAATTTCGGAGTGGACGGCAAATTATATCGCTGAGAAAATCAACAAAGCAGATTCATCAACAGATAGCCGTTTTGTACTGGGCTTACCGACAGGTTCAACACCTTTAGGCACTTATAAAAACCTGATTGAGATGTATGAAGCAGGAAAAGTGTCTTTTCAAAATGTAGTGACATTCAATATGGACGAATATGTGGGTATTCCGCAAAACCACAAGCAAAGCTACTATACTTTTATGTGGAAGAATTTTTTCAGCAAGGTAGATGTCCTGCCTGAGCGCGTCAACATCCTGAACGGAAATGCTCCTGATTTGGAAGCTGAGTGTGAATCTTATGAAAACCGCATCAAATCCTACGGTGGCATTGATCTTTTCTTGGGTGGAGTAGGGGCCGATGGTCACATAGCCTTTAACGAACCGGGATCTTCACTGACTTCCCGCACCAGAATGAAAATCCTGACACAAGATACCATCATAGCTAATTCCCGTTTCTTTGATAATGATATCAATAAAGTACCGAAGAATGCTTTGACTGTTGGGGTAGGTACAATTTGCGATGCTAAGGAGGTTGTAATTATAGTGAGCGGTCATGGCAAAGCCCGTGCTTTGCGACATGCTGTAGAAGGGTCTGTCAATCAGATGTGGACCATTAGCGCCTTACAGTTACATCCTAAAGCTATTATCGTGTGTGACGAAGCTGCTTGTGTGGAATTGAAAGTTGGAACCTACAACTATTTCAAGGACATTGAAAAAAATGAGATTTTGTAAAGATATTACGATAGTCTTTAATGCATTCCTATCCTTNATTATGATATAAAATNGCAGTCCTGTTTTTTTTGATAAATGCTGCTTATTTAAGTTTAAATTGCGTAAAAGCTCAATGCATGAAACTTACAGAATCAAAACCCGACTTCTCAGCTAAGTTTTCTTTGTGTATGTCAGGGTTTTGATTTTTTGTTGCCAGGCATGTTTTGTCCGGTTAGAGTTAACGAAAGAAGAGAAATTTTGCTTGAAGTCGTTAATTGTATTATTAAAATCAAATATTAAAATCTATAAAAAACATCATTATGAAACATAAATTTTATTCATTTCTTCTATGTAGTTTAATGTTGTTGGTTGTAGGACCAGGCATGGCGCAGACCAACACCTCTCACGAAAACGCTGAATTAATCGAATTGGATCAGGAGGTAACGTACTCGCATGCATCATCTCCGGCTGCACAAACTCTTTATTTTAAATTTAACGTTGAAGCGGGAGAAATCTATGAAATTACAGGTACATACAATGATTTTTATTACAGTGATCTCACGGTTTATGATACCACTGAAAATTCTCCTGTTACGACAACATGTGTGTCGACAAATGTTATGGAGTCTTACAGACTGACTGTAACTAAAACGGGAACTCTTCATATAAAGCGTTCAATAAAATACTATACTGAAAACCCTATAACGATGACTGTAAGACAAATTACGGATTCACGTGTTTGTGCTAATGCTGTTGAAGTAAATACAGGTCAGGAAGTATCCTACAACCACAAAACTGATTACGAACTGTGGTGGAAGGTAGAGTTAGATGCAAACAGCACCTATTTGATTAATTTTAATAACGAAAATGAAAATGGTGCAACATTATACATTTACAACAATTGTGATGAGGAAACGGCTTTAGCAGAGTCTTCTTATGGTGTAATTAATATTTCTACCACAACAGAAGGGTATTATTATATACGCTCTTATACGTATAATCTATACTCTGAAGAAAGTAATTTCAATACTTTTACAATCAGTAAGTTCGCAAACGATAATAATACAAG
>JGI24707J26582_10001645_pt1 | contig 17359 bp, 15 predicted proteins | sample BioPla1DNA1_FD_26582 | JGI IMG/M metagenome (IMG submission 26582)
GGAAGTCAAGGTAATCTGGAGATGATCCCAGGCATTGCATTTAAAGAAAGTGCCAAGAAAAACAAAGAAAGGAAAACAAAGGAAGAAATTATTATAACAGCCCCAAGACAAGCTTTGAATATGGATAAGCTTAAATTTTCCTACCAAGATATGAAGGATTTTGAACATAAAATCGTCTATTATGAAAGTAGTAGGGGATGCCCCTATTCTTGTAGTTATTGCCTTTCTTCCATTGATAGAAAAGTACGATTACGGGATATTGACTTGGTAAAAGAAGAATTACAATTTTTCTTAGATCAGAAAGTAAGTCAAGTGAAATTTGTTGACAGAACCTTTAATTGTAATAAGCAGCATGCCATGGAGATATGGAAATTTATTAAGGAAAAAGATAATGGAATCACCAACTTTCATTTTGAAATTTCTGCAGATATTTTGGACGAAGAAGAATTGGCCTTACTGGCAACCCTTAGGCCAGGTCAGGTTCAATTTGAAATTGGGGTGCAATCAACGAATTTGGATACAATTCAAGCAATTCGCAGAAAGATGGATTTTGGTAAACTAGCTAAGAATGTAAATCAAATTCGCAAAGGGGGTAATATTCATCAACACTTGGATCTTATTGCGGGTCTTCCCCTAGAGGATTTTAATTCCTTTTGCAAATCCTTTAATGATGTATACAGCTTAAAGCCGGATCAGCTCCAGCTAGGATTTTTGAAAGTGCTGAAAGGCTCCCCTATGGAGAGTGACAGTGAGAAATACGGAATTGTTTATCAAGACCAAGCTCCTTATGAGGTACTTTATACCAAGCATATCAATTATGATCAAATGTTACAATTAAAAGATGTATGTGAAATGGTTGATGTCTATTACAATAGCGGACAATTCCTCTACTCCTTATGCTTTCTTGAGAACTTTTTTGACAGTCCTATGGATTTGTTCCTAAGACTGGGAGAGTATTATGAGGAAAAAGGATTAAACCAATACTCCCATACAAGAATTCGTAGGTATGAGATTTTATTAGAGTTTTATAAAGAGGCCGTATTAGAATCTAGAACTCAAGAAGAAGCCAAGGAACTGTTAGAGCTATTCCAAGAAATTTTAACCCTTGACTTGGCCTTACGAGATTTTATAAGAAGTCGTCCCTTTTTTGCTAGGGAGGCTGTTCCATATCAGGAAATGCGTAGTGTACTAGACTCAAAAGGACTTAACCATAAGAAATGTCATATTGAAAAATTTCATTATGATCTTATGAAAGCTTGTGACCAGGGAAAACCATATAAGAAAACACAATATATGATATTTGATTATGAAAATAGAGATCCCCTAAACAAAGCTGCTAGAATCATCTGCTGTGAGGAAGAGGCCACTTTCTAAAGGAAAGGTGGCCTAGAAAAACAGTTGATTTTATGGGGTGATTAGAAAGTTATAAGGATAGAAAGAGAAGGGATAACAAATGCCAAGAAGTAAAATAACGAAAAAGGAGCAGGAGAGAATATTAAGAATCATAGATGCCTTGAATAAGGAATATCAAATGGAATATAAATGTTTCCTGGACTATGAGGAACCCTGGCAATTATTAATTGCAACTATATTAAGTGCCCAATGTACCGATGAAAGAGTAAACATGGTTACCAAAGAGCTCTTTCAAAAATATAAAAGCATTGAGGACTTTGCAGCTGCAAATCAGAGAGAACTAGAAAAAGATATTCATTCTACCGGCTTCTATCGAAATAAGGCAAAGAATATCATCGAATGCGCAAAACGGCTGGTAGAAGAATATCATGGGGAATTGCCAAGGGATATAGAAGACTTAACCAGTTTAGCAGGGGTTGGCAGAAAGACAGCCAATGTAATTCGGGGAAATATTTTCGGGGAACCGAGCATCGTGGTGGATACCCATGTAAAACGAATTTCCAATCGTCTAGGTCTGACAAAGTATGAGGATCCTGTGAAAATAGAATTTGATTTAATGGATAAATTACCGAAAGAACAATGGATTTTATATAATATTCAAATTATAACTCTAGGCAGAAGTATTTGCACTGCCAGGAGTCCAAAATGTGAGGATTGTTTCTTAATCAATGATTGCCCTTATGGAAAAGAAATGCTGAAAAAGAAGATAAAAAAGGATAAAAAAGCCTTGAAGGAATGATGAAAATAGAATAAAATAGGTGTTAAAAATCGAGGTAAGCATGCCAGAAAATATATCCAAAAGCTTACCTAAACCAGAATGGTATGAGTTACTTTGGATATACTATATTTATAATCTGGACGATGCTTATTTATAAACACTATTTTAATTCTTTTAGTTCCAGGATAAACTGATTCTTATTCTGTATTCTAACGTTGGAAAGTGCTTGAATAAGATCTTGAATTTTTTCTTCTTGATTTTGTTCTTGATATATTTTAGCTAGAAGTCGATAAGTTTTTTTGGCATCGGTTTTACATCTGACTGCATATTCAAGCACGGTGATAGCTTCCGATGGATAGTTCATGGAGTAAAGACGTTCTCCCCATTTTTGTAAAGTACGAACAAGGATGATATAATTATTATCACATTCGGATAGCTTAGGTAAATTAGCAACTCCATACTGGAGTTTTAAATCCGTGTTGGATATGCCGGTAAGATTGAGGATCTCTTTTTTAGATAAATTTTCAATTGTATCTCTGTAAGATTTTAGGCTTGGATCGTCATGATCTGATGCTGGGAGTTCATTTGGATCTATTTTTAGATAATCCAAATGGGATATATCAACCCGTCTTACATGATTAGCTTTATTTTCTCGGGACAAATAGGAATCTAGACTTTTCTTTGAAAGCCTATTTGTTTTTCTTATAACATATTGGAGCCAAAGAGCCACTACCAGAGTGGAAGCAAATAAAAGTAAGTTACCCATAGGAATCACAACCTAACATAATAATATAGTATAAAATAATATAAAGAAGAGGTGGATTAAATGAAATTTCATAGTAAAAAAACAAAACAAATCATTTCATCAATTATTGTAGCAATACTAATTCTCTCCATGATCATTCCTGTATTTGTATATATGATTAATTAAATATACATAATTGGACACTGAAAGTCAATGAGGTAAAATACGCTTGAATAATCTAAGCTTTATGATACAATAGGTAGAAGTCACATGAAATACAACAGATAAAATAGAACATGGAATGGACTGCTTAGCTAGTAGAAAAGGAGGATGAATCATGAGAAATAAGATCATATTATCCGCTATTTTTGTATTAGGGTTCTTTTTATTTGTTGGAAAGCCTTCCATTGTATCGGCTGAAGAAGCCAATAGAATTTGTAAAGGCGTTTTTATTGATGCTGTTAATGTTGGTGGTATGACCAAGGAAGAAGCAGAAGCTGCAATAGAAGACTATATTGCAGAGTTACGCAATAAGGATTTGGCCATTTTGGCCAATGACAATGTGGTTTATGCAGAATTGGCTGACATAGACTATGATTATATACCAAATGATAACATAGAAAAAGCTTTGGCTTTTGGCAAAAGCGGAAACCTTATAAAAAGGTACAAGGATTTAAAAGATATTGAGTATGGAAGTATTGTATTACCACTTTCCTATACTTTTGATGAGAATAAACTAAGGCAAATTATAATTGAAGAGGTTGGAGCCTATGATATTGCTCCAGTCAATGCAACCTTAGCACGTAAAGATAACAAGTTTATTTATAAAGATCATGTCTTGGGGGTTAAGGTTGATGTAGATAGAACCTTTGAGTTAATCAAGGATATTTTGCTAAACAACTGGAATCGATCCGATATTATTGTGAAAGCAATAATGGCAGAAGTAATGCCGGAATATACCAAAGAGGATGTGGAAATGGTTACATCTATTCTTGGTTCCTTTACCACAGAATATGCATCCTCAGCAGAGGGTAGGGCAGCCAACCTAGCCAATGGTGCTCGATTAATTAATAATGCTGTTGTATATCCCGGAGAGGTATTTTCAAGCTATGAGTATTTGACACCTTTTACCAAGGAAAATGGTTATTATGTAGCGGGAGCTTATCTACAAGGAAAAGTAATTGATAGTGTTGGAGGTGGCGCTTGCCAGGTTACTACTACCTTATATAATGCAATTCTAATGGCAGAGCTGGAAGTAGTAGAAAGACAACCTCATTCGATGACAATAAGTTATGTGGATTTGTCTAGAGATGCTGCAATTGCAGGAACTTATAAAGATTTCAAATTTAGAAACAATACGGAGTATCCGATTTTGGTTGAGGCATATACCAAAGGGAGAAAAATCACTTTTAATATATGGGGATACGAAACCAGGGATACAAAAAATAGAAAAATAGTTTATGAAACAAAAATTTTAAATAAAGTAGATCCACCGGATGATGTTATAACGGAAGATCCGACCAAACCCACCTCTTATCATAAGGTTACTCAATCAGCACATACTGGATATACTGCGGAGCTATATAAAATAGTTTATGAAAACGGAGTCGAGGTTAGTAGAACCTTGGTAAATCGTAGTAAATATGCTCCAGCACCTCGTTATGTAACGATTGGTACCAAGGTGGTAGAGGAAGAAAAACCGGGTCAAACGGATGGAACTAAGAAACCGAAAGATGAACCAGCAGAAGAGACATTAATAGATGAATCCGGCGGGGAAATCGAGGGACAAATTGAAGGGATGCATAATCGTGCAAATCCCGGGCAACAGCTTCAAGCGGATATTGATTGGGAAGCGATCTTGAATCAGAGCGCGGAAGTTAAACAACCGGATGAGGAGTAATGAAAAATCAATGAGAATAGGAAAATTACCTGAGATAACCTTAAAAAGATCAGTGCTTAATCAAATAGGACGTAGGCGAAAGGAAGTGTTAGTTGGTCCTGGGATTGGTGAGGATTGCAGTGTAATTGCAATCGAAGAAGATGAAGTTCTGGTTCTTTCAACAGATCCAATTACCGGTACCGTTAAGGATATTGGAACATTCGCAGTTCATATTACCGCAAATGATATTGCATCCAATGGTGCAGATATCATTGGAATCATGTTGACGATTCTTTTGCCCGATACAACAGAAGAGGCTGATCTTAGATTGATGATGCAGGATATTGAAGCGGTATGCAAAGAACTGGAAATAGAAGTACTGGGTGGACATACGGAAGTTACAAAGGCAGTATGCCAACCGATTGTCACAGTTACTGGAGTTGGTAAATTAAAAAGAAAAGATTTAATAAAAACAGCAGGAGCCAAACCTGGTCAGGAAATTGTAATGAGCAAATGGGCAGGTATTGAGGGAACGGCTATTATTGCCTCCACGAAAGAGGAGGAGCTTTTAAAAATTTATCCACAAAGCTTTATTACGAATGCGAAAAGTTTTATTAATTATATCTCTGTAGTTCCTGAAGCCAAAGTTGCACGAGAAGTTGGTGTATCATCTATGCATGATGTTACAGAGGGTGGAATCTTTGGTGCCTTGTGGGAAATGGGAGTAGCATCCCAGGTAGGATTTCAAGTTGATTTAGACAAAATACTTTTGAAGCAAGAGACAGTAGAAATTTGTGAGTTTTATGATTTGAATCCCTATCAGTTGATTTCTAGTGGCTGTATGCTCATGGTTACAGATCGAGGAAATCAACTAGTAGAAAGTTTAAAAGCAGAGGGGATAACAGCAGTTGTAATTGGACATATCACGGAAGGGAAGGATCGTTTAATTATAAACAAAGAGGATATTCGTTTCTTGGAGCCCCCCAAAAGTGATGAGTTGTATAAAGTGGTGTAAGTAAAAAGATATATATTCTTTTATTACCTAGTTGATTCTGAAAATAAAAAGGGAGAGAGGGATTAGGATGAGAGAAAAAGTTCTGGCGGCAATTGATAAAAACAGTAAATTAACCCCGGAGGATTTGGCAATTATGTTGGGCTCAACTCCGGAGGAAATAACCAGATTAATTAAAGAGTTAGAGGATGAAACAGTTATATGTGGATATCCCACCTTAATTAATTGGGATAAGGTACAGTGTGAGAGAGTAACGGCCCTTATTGAAGTAAAAGTGACTCCTCAAAGAGGTTTGGGATTTGATAAAATAGCGGAACGTATTTACAAATTTGATGAAGTTCAATCGGTATATCTTATGTCCGGTGGCTTTGACCTGACCGTTATTATTGAAGGAAAAACAATGAGAGAAGTCGCCAATTTTGTTTCTGTTAAGTTGGCTCCTATGGAAGCCATCCTAAGTACAGCTACCCATTTTGTTTTAAAGAAATACAAAGAGCATGGGCTTCCCCTTGTTCAAGAAAAGCGTGATGAAAGGATGTTGATTACCCCTTGAGAAATCCATTATCAAAAGTAGTAAAAGAGATACAGCCATCTGGTATTCGAAAATTCTTTGATATTGTAAGTGAAATGAAAGATGCGATTTCCCTGGGGGTTGGAGAGCCGGACTTTGATACCCCTTGGCATATTCGAGAAGAAGGTATTTATTCTCTCGAAAAGGGAAAAACCTTTTATACATCAAATGCAGGTCTGAAAGAGTTGAAAATTGAAATCTGCAATTATATGAAGAGAAGATATCAGATGGAATACGATTTTAATAAAGAAACCATTGTTACCGTAGGGGGCAGTGAAGCAATTGATATTGCTCTTCGTGCAATGTTAGACCCAGGGGATGAAGTATTAATACCTCAGCCATCTTATGTATCCTATCTACCTTGTACGGTATTAGCAGGAGGAGTACCGGTAGTTATTGAATTAAAGGGTGAGAATGAATTTAAATTAACCAGGGAAGAGCTCTTATCTGCGATCACAGAAAAAACCAAGGTTTTAATTTTACCTTTTCCCAATAATCCCACTGGGGCAATTATGGACTATGATGACTTGAAATCCATAGTTGATGTAATTATTGAAAAAGATCTTTATGTGATTTCTGATGAAATATATTCCGAGTTAACCTATGGAAAGCAACATGTATCCATTGCATCTTTTCCAGGATTAAAAGAAAGAACCATTGTTATTAATGGATTTTCAAAATCCTATGCAATGACTGGATGGAGACTAGGCTATGCTGTAGGGCCTTCCATTATTATTGAACAGATGATTAAAATACATCAATACGCAATCATGTGTGCACCTACCAATAGTCAATATGCAGGTATTGAAGCATTAAGGAATGGGGATTCTGATGTAGAAATGATGCGTGATGCATATGATAAACGGAGAAGATACTTAGTTCATGCTCTTAGAAAGATGGGAATGGAATGTTTTGAACCCTTTGGAGCCTTTTATGTATTTCCTTGTATTAAAAAATTTGGAATGACATCGGATGAGTTTGCAACAAAACTACTCCAGGAAGAAAAGGTTGCGGTAGTACCTGGAACCGCTTTTGGGGACTGCGGTGAGGGTTATCTAAGAATATCTTATGCCTATTCTATAGAGAATTTGAAAATTGCCTTAGAAAGAATGGAAGAATTTGTTACACGCTTGAATAAGAATAATTGACGGATTTAGTTGAAAAAAGATAGCTACCTGTGATAAAATGAAAGTAGGATACATAGGAGGATGACTAAATGACTACAATTAATGTTGAACATATAAATCCATTCTTGATGGCATCAACTAAAATTCTAAAAGAGATGTGTTTTATAGAGCCTAAGCTTGGGAGACCTTTTATAAAAGACCCTGTATTTTTGGATAATACATTACTTATTTTAATCGGTTTCACAGGAGAAATGAGAGGCCAAGTTATAATTGCCTTTAAGCAGGAAATAGCTTGCGATATTGCCTCCAAAATGATGATGATGCCAGTTACAGACTTGGACGAAATGGCAAAGAGCGCCATTTGCGAATTGGGAAATATGATTCTTGGTAATACGGCGACTATATTTTCTACCAAAGGAATTGCAATTGATATCACACCTCCTACCTTGGGTACAGGTTCCATGTCATTTACGAATAACTTTGCAAAGAATATATGTATTCCAATTGAGTATGATAACAAAACAATTGAAATAAATATTGCAATTAAAGGTGATTAATTTCACCTTTTTTCTTTGGCAAATTTAAAAACTATATTAATATTATGAGGTGCCAATATGAATATCGTATTATTAGAGCCAGAAATACCGGCGAATACCGGAAACATAGGGAGAACCTGTGTGGCTACTGGAACAAAACTGCATTTGATTGAACCAATGGGTTTTCGCCTCAATGAAAAACAAATTAAACGAGCAGGTTTGGACTACTGGAAGGATCTTGATTATACGGTCTATGACAGTTATCAGGACTTTCTGAATAAAAACCCTAATGCAAAAATATATATGGCGACTACAAAAGCACAAAAAGCTTATACCCATGTGAATTATGAGCCGGATTGTTTTATAATGTTTGGTAAAGAGAGTGCTGGTATACCGGAGGAGCTTTTATTAGAAAATAAGGAAAACACCATCCGTATTCCCATGGTTGGTGGAATTCGCTCCTTAAACCTTGGGAATTCAGTGGCTATAGTTTTATATGAAGCCTTGAGGCAGAATAATTTTGAAGGCATGAATCTAGAGGGACAATTGCATCACCATAGTTGGGAAGAATAAAAGGGTAAATTACTTCCCGGACTTTGTTAAAGAGAATATAAACTCGGAGCCAACACCTTCGGTACTGATTACATTAATATTTTCATTATGTGCCTGAATGATTTCTTTGGTAATGGATAATCCAAGTCCAGTTCCTCTTTTATCTTTTCCACGAGAAGGATCGGTTTTATAAAATCGATCCCATATTTTTTTTAAGGATTCCTTAGGGATACCGGCTCCGTAATCTTTTACAGATACGAAAACTTTTTCTCCCTTTTCTTCCGTAGAAACTTTGATTCTGGAGTTCGTATGGCTGAATTTTATGGCATTATCAATGAGGTTGTATAATACTTGCTGTATTTTACCCATATCAGCATCCACATAAGTCTTCTTTGAAGAAAAGACCAAGTTGAGGGTGATTTTCTTGTTTCTGCAGGCACCCTCAAAACTCTCTGCTGTCTTTTTAATGATATGATTAATATCAAAGGAAACAATGTCTAGAAAGGTTCCATGGCTCTCAAAACTATTTAACTCTAGTAAACTGGAGGTAAGTTTATTCAGGCGTTCTGTCTCAAAAAGAATAATATTCAGGTATTTGTCCTGCATATCATGGGGAATGGTTCCGTCCTTAATTGCCTCAGCATAACCTTTTATGGAGGTTAGTGGGGAACGAAAATCATGGGAGATATTTGCTACGAATTTTTTCTGATAATCTTCCAATTTACTGATCTCACTGGCCATGTAAGAGATTGCTGCTCCCAGATTCTGATACTCACTTAATCCCTTTAGATTAAGGGTGTAATTATAATTACCAGAGCTGTACTCCATGGCCGCTTTCATCAACCTCTGCATCGGTATCCCAGTAACGGCATGAATATAAAGAAATACGATAAATAAAATAGGTAGAAAAATCAAAAAGCATATATTTATCATATCGAGATAACGGTTCGCCTCTTTTTCAAGGAAAGTAAGGGGAGTATGTAAAACAATATATCCTCTTACCTTATAATTATAGGTTACCGGCTGAGTAAAACTAATCATAGGCTCATCAAAATAAGCTCTGAAAAAGGTGTATTCAGAGGTGATGTTTTCAAGAAAATTTGGATTCAGCTCATTAATATTAACATTTCGGGCATTTTTGCTATGGGATGTATCGGAAATGATAGTTCCGTCAGGGTTTACAATCCAAATACGCATATCTAAAAATGTATCAATGGATCGAAGCTGAGTCGCAAGGCTTTCTAAGGTTATTTTGTCGTTGAAAAAATAATTCATATACTCATTGGAAATTAGTTGCGCCTCTTGATACATTTGCTCGAATTTATCGTTTTTTAAACGTTTTTCAAGGATATTCATTCCATATGTATTCAGTAGTACAAAAAAGGATACGCTGATAATTAAATAACATATCACTAACCTTGCCCAGATGGTCTTTTTCAAGAAATCACTGCCTTTCTAAGGAAGGGGTGGGATCATCATCTTTTTAAATTCTTGGCTTCAAATTTATAGCCAATTCCCCATACCGTGGATATTCTCCAATCCCTGTGATCTTTTATTTTCTCCCGTAAACGTTTGATATGTACGTCCACAGTTCTGGTATCTCCGTAATATTCGTAACCCCAGATATGATCTAGCAATTGTTCCCTTGTAAATACCTGATTGGGATTAGATGCTAGAAAATATAATAATTCTAATTCTTTCGGAGGCATTTCAATGGTTTCTCCTAAATACTGTACGGAATAATTGCTTAAATTGATCATTAAATCTGTGTATGCAACATACTCACCTTTGGGAGTAGAGCTTGTTTCAACTTGAGTTATATTTGGATTAAATCTTCTTAATACGGCACGAACCCTGGCTACTAATTCCTTAGAATCAAAGGGTTTGATTATATAATCGTCTGCACCCAGTTCAAGGCCTAAGACTTTATCAAAAATTTCGCCTTTGGCAGAGAGCATAATAATAGGAGTAGAGGAAGTTCTTCTTATCTGGCGACATACTTCATAACCATCAATTCCCGGTAGCATCAGGTCAAGGAGTATCAGATTTGGCTGATACTCCTGAAACTGTTTGATGGCTTCCTCACCATCATGGACAATTAAAGTATCAAAACATTCTTTTGTAAGATATAGGGATATTAATTCGGCTATATTTACATCATCATCTACGATCAGAATCTTTTGCTTGGATATCATGATTGGCTCCTTTCTTTATATTTTATTTAAATTCTACAATAGTTACCCCATGGTTACCTTCGCCAAAACCACCAATCCGGAAAGACTTAACATACTTGGACTTTTTAAGATGTGCATGTACAGCGTTTTTTAAAGCTCCGGTACCCCGGCCGTGTATAATGGTCACTTGAGGGAGGTGAGCTAGGTAGGCATCATCCAAATATTTATCCAACTCAGGTAGAGCCTCATCGACGGTCTTTCCAATCAGGTTTAACTCAGGATGGATGTTGTAGGCCTTGGATAATTTGATTTTACCGCTCTGTGTCTTACTAAAGCTAGGGCTAGAGATTACTTCCTCATCCGAAAGTTCGATATCTCGTAAATTCACCAAGGAACGAAGGATTCCCATTTGAACGTATAAATCCCCTTTTGCATTAGGTAGACTACTAACCGTGCCCTTTAATCCTAGACGAATAACATTTACACTATCACCGATTTTAAGATCCTGGGGTGATAGTTGTTTCTTTTGCTTCTTTTGGTTCTTATACAAATCTTTTTCATTGTTTTTCATTCTTTCACGAAGGGTATTGCGCTCGGCTTCCATATCTTTGATATTTCCACCATCTTGTAACCATTTGTTATATTTTTTAATGCTTTGATCTGCATATTCTTTAGCTTCCTGTAAAATTGCCGCAGCCTCTTCCTTGGCTTCCTTAAGNAATCGCTCCCTTCTTGCGTCTAGGGTTTCGGTTTTTTTAGCAAGATTTTTCTTCAATTGCTCAATCTCTTGCTTATATTTCCTAATTTCATCTTGTTCTTTTTCAATGGTAAGTCGGCTTGCTTCCAGATCACTTAGAAGGTCTTCAAAAGTTTTATCCTGTTTTCCGATTAACTTTTTAGCGTCTTCTATAATATAGTCAGGTAATCCAAGCTTTGAAGAAATGGCAAAGGCATTACTCTTGCCAGGAATCCCAATCAGAAGACGATAGGTTGGGCGTAGGGTCTCCACATCAAATTCACAAGAGGCATTCATGACACCCTCTGTTGATAGGGCATAAATTTTTAATTCACTGTAATGAGTGGTAGCCATAGTACAAATATTTCTCTTGTGTAAAGAGGATAAGATGGACATTGCCAGAGCAGCACCTTCTGTGGGATCCGTGCCAGCACCTAATTCATCAAAAAGAACAAGGGAACGGGAATCCGCTTTGTTTAAGATTTGAACAATATTTGTCATATGAGAGGAGAAAGTGCTAAGACTTTGCTCAATACTTTGTTCATCTCCAATATCTGCATAGACTTCTTCAAATACCGCCAGTTGCGAACCATCAAAGGCCGGAATATGAAGGCCAGCTTGACCCATCAATGTTAAGAGACCTACGGTTTTTAAGGTAACTGTTTTACCACCGGTGTTTGGTCCGGTGATAATTAACATACGAAAATCTTTACCAAGCATAACATCTATGGGGACTACTTGCTTGGGATCAATCAAAGGATGACGACCTTTTTTAATATGAATAATATTATTTTGGTTAAAAATGGGCTCACTAGCCTTCATTTGTTTGGATAGAGATGCCCTTGAAAATATAAAATCCAATTCTGACAAGGTATTAAAATTATATTCCAGACTTTCCGTATATTCTGCCGCTTGATTGCTTAAATCTGCTAGAATCTTTTCGATCTCTTCCTGTTCTTTAATGGATAATTCTTTTAGCTGGTTATTTAGACGAACGATTGCCATAGGTTCAATAAAGAGGGTTGAACCTGTGGAGGATTGATCGTGTACCATACCCTGGAATTGATTTTTATACTCCGCTCGAACTGGTAGGCAATATCTTCCATTTCTCATGGTAATGATATTTTCCTGAAGCATGGTTCTTGAGGAATTTAGTATCGAACTAAGATCACTATGAATTTTTTCATTGGTATTCTTTATAGAGCGACGGATTGCCTTTAAGGTTGGGCTGGCATCGTCGGCGATTTCTTCCTCAGAAAGGATACAGCGTTTGATTTCATTATTTAAAGGGGTTAAGGGTTCTAAACCAGCAAATAATTCGGTTAGGGAATCCTCGGTTTGATCTTCCCCTTCTTTACCAGTATAGCCTCCATAGGCTTTAATTCGAAGCGTAGCATCCAAATCAGAGCTGATACGAAGCAGTTCCACTGCTCCTAAAGAAGAGCCAACCTTCAGTCTCATAATGGATGGCCGAATATCATGTATTCCCCCAAAGGATACACTACCCTTACGCATGATTCTACTAAGGGCATCAGTGGTTTCTCTCTGGAGACGTTTTATGGTTGCAAGATCGGTCTGGGGAAGCAAACGTGAACAAAGCTCCCTTCCGTAATTGCTTCCTGCTAGGGAGCATAATTTATCTATAATTTTATTATATTCTAATGTTCGTAAAGCTTTTTCATTCATAATCATACCTGTGCCTTTCTTAATTGATTCAAGTATGCTCTTGGCATAGAAGTATTCTAGCTTCTTTCTCTATTTTACCTTATATAGTAAGAAATTAAAACTAGAAAATAAAAAGCTTAATTAGAATGGCTTAGGGAGCGATCCCTTGTCCCTTTGTTTACAAAAAATTCATAGTATGTTAATATGTCAATGGTAGTATAGGACTTAAGTATCATTTGTTAGTAAAGAATAATTTTGTGATCCAATTATAAGGAGATTAAAATGTCTAAGGACAATGATAAAGAAGATAATGATTTTGAATTTATTCAGGAGCAAATAATAGAAAAAAAACGAAAAAAGATCGGAAAATATTTGCCGCCCATGCTTTTTACTGTTTTTATGGCAATTCTTTTTGGTATCATCGCTGCATTTACTTTTGTTATTGCCGAGCCTAAGATTTATGACTTCATGCACCATAAGAAAGTGCCCAACACACCAATTAAAATTCCTTCTGCTTATCCAGAGGAGACAGAAGACCATCAGGAGGATGATTCCGAAATCATAGCTTCTGAGGATGACAATGAGAATTCGGCAGATCTACCTACAAAACCGCCGGTTATTTTAGAAACCATAGCTGCGGATATTGAAGACTTTAGTAAAATGTATACCGAGATTAAAAAGGTAGCAAATCAAGTAAATAAATCAATTGTTAGCGTTTGTAGTAACATAAGTGGAACCGATATGTTTGGTGAACCAGTAGAGAAAAAAGTACTAACCAATGGAATTTTGATAGCGAAAGACAATACACAATTATATATCTTATTAAGTTTTGACCGAGTTGAGGATGCCAGCAATATTACCGTAGAATTTGCCAATATGATCAGAGCCAATGCTGTGATCCATGATTACGAAAGGGAGCTGAATCTTGCCATCATTTCGGTAAAATTGGAAGATATCCCTTTTTCTTATGTCAATAGTATTAGTATGGCCACCTTAGGCGAATCCTTCACTCTTTCTGTTGGCAATCCAATTATCGCCTTAGGATGCCCCAATGGTCATCCAAATTCTATGCAGGTAGGTATTGTTACCAGTAAGGGTAGTTTCGTCTATATTACGGATAATCGCTTGGATTTATTTAATACAGATATTGGGGATAATAAAAGTAGCGATGGCTTTATTATGAACTTAAAAGGGGAGCTAATTGGTGTGATTACCAGAACCCTAAAACAAGGTGTTAATGAAGAGTTGAGCACGGTGATAGGAATTAGTAAGTTGACGGGGATTATTGAAAAAATGGTGAATAAAGAGCCCAGAACATATTTTGGAGTAAAAACCGAGGATATGACGGGAGAGGCTAAGGCTTATTATGAAATCCTAAATGGTATCTATGTAAATGAAGTGAAAGCAAATTCACCAGCCTTAAAAGCAGGAATTAAAAATGGAGATATTATTCTTGAAGTAAATAATCAAATTGTAATTAACTCCAATAATTTCTATAATCTAATTTCCAAATATAAACCCCAAGATGAGGTTCAGGTTAAAATCAAAAGAACCTCAGCTTCAACCGAAAAAGAATTGGAAGTAATGGTTACTCTTGGTGCAACAGAAGAAGAATAGAAGTTTTGTTTCAATTCTTTGTGATAAGAATAAAAAAGTATTTGTAAAAAATAGTAGTGCTGTCCCAATCTACTTCCCCCTTAAAGTTGGATTTTGATTTAACTTTAGGGGGCAGTTCAACTGGTAGTAAGGGGGACAGCATTTATTATTTTTGACTTTATATATCTTTTGGGCTAGGGTATAATAGAAATAGATTAAAGTGGATAGAAAGGTAAGAAGAATGAAGTATATTCAAGAATTAAGAGAAGGCGAACTAATTCGCAATGAGATATATCTATGTAAATCAAAACAAATGTTGACCGGAAAAAGTGGGAAAAACTATATGTCACTTATTTTGCAAGATAAGACAGGGATCATCGATGCAAAAATATGGGACTTTACCAATGGAATTGAGCAATTTGAGGCTATGGACTTCGTACATATCGATGCGAGGGTTACGAGTTTCCAGGATGCTCTTCAATTAAATGTTAGTAGGATATATAAGGCTCACGAAGGGGAATACTATCCAGAGGATTATTTTCCAGTAACAAGTAAAAACATTGACCAGATGTACCAGGAAATTGTAGGATACATTGCTAGCATTAAGGAGCCTAGTTTACGTATTTTGGCTGAGACCTTTTTCATTAAGGATCCTACGTTTATCAGTAAATTTAAGAAACATTCCGCAGCTAAGAGTGTACATCATGGCTTTGTTGGTGGATTGCTGGAACATACCTTAAGTGTGATAAAAATGTGTGAGTTTTACGCAAAAAATTATCCTGTAATCAACAAAGATTTATTGATTACAGCTGCTTTATTCCATGATATTGGAAAAATGGATGAGATTTCAGAGTTTCCAGAGAACGACTATACGGATGATGGTCAGCTTTTAGGCCATATATTTCTTGGGGCAAATAAAGTGAATTATCAAATTAAGCAAATGGATAAGTTTCCGCCTAAACTAGCCAAAGAATTACTTCACTGTATCTTAGCCCATCATGGAGAATTGGAATATGGTTCTCCAAAAAAACCAGCTACGGTAGAGGCTTTGGCATTACATTTTGCAGATAATACTGATGCCAAGATTCAGACAATGACGGAGCTTTTAAATGCTGGAGACCCAAAAATTGAATGGATGGGCTACCAAAGAATGTTTGAATCCAATATCATGCGTTCTACAAAAGGAACAGAATAATACGGAGAGATTATGGAGACACAGGTTAAAAAGAATGATTTATTGGAAGTTACAATTGAAGATATAGGCAATGATGGAGAGGGAATTGGTAAATACAAGGGATATACTCTCTTTATCAAAGATACGGTAGTTGGTGACCGGGTACTGGTGAAAGTAATCAAGACCATGAAAAACTATGGTTATGGAAGGTTAATGGAATTAATTCAACCCTCTAGCTTCCGGGTTACTCCAAGATGTCCCATTGCTGCTAGCTGTGGTGGTTGTCAGCTTCAACATATGACATATGAGAAACAGCTAGAATATAAGGGAAACAAGGTCCTCAATTGCCTTACAAGAATCGGTGGCTTTGAAGATGTTCCTATGGAAGCAATCTGTGGGATGGAGGAACCTTTTTATTACCGAAACAAATCGCAATTTCCTGTGGGAAGAAAAAAAGATGGAAGTATTGCCATTGGATTTTATGCCGGCAGAACCCATTCGATTATAGATACCCAGCATTGTTATATCGGTGCCAAAGAAAATGTAGAAATACTTAAAACCATGCGTAAGTTTATTGAAGATTATCAAATCGAGCCCTATGATGAAGAAGGCCATAAGGGGCTTCTTCGACATATTTTGACCAGGGTGGGGTTTGTTACCGGTGAAATCATGGTTTGCCTTGTAATCAATGGAAATGATTTGACCCACAAAAAGGAATTGATTGAACGTTTGCGCAAAATACCTGGAATCAAGAGTATTTGCTTAAATATAAATAAAGCGAAAAGCAATGTAATTTTAGATAAGATTATTCCTCTATGGGGAGAGCCTTATATTCACGATTACATTGGCCCTATCCAATATCGAATTTCACCCTTATCCTTCTTTCAGGTCAATCCAATCCAAACAAAAAAACTATACGAAATAGCGCTTGAATATGCAGACTTACATGGAAATGAAACGGTTTGGGATCTATATTGCGGAATAGGAACCATATCATTGTTTTTAGCTCAAAAGGCAAAACAGGTTTATGGAGTTGAAATCATACCCCAGGCAATCGAGGATGCAAAATTTAATGCAGCTATGAATGGAATTAAAAATGCTGAGTTTTTTGTAGGAGCCGCAGAAGAAATCTTACCTCGAAAATATCAAGAAGAAAATATTAAGGCAGATGTGATTGTGGTAGACCCTCCACGAAAGGGTTGTGATCAAAGTCTCTTGGATACCATTTTAAAAATGGCACCAAAACGCGTGGTCTATGTATCCTGTGATCCTGCCACTTTGGCTAGGGACTTAAAATATCTTTGTGAAAAAGATTATCAACTGGTGAAGGTAAAGCCAGTGGATCAGTTTGGGCATAGTGTGCACGTTGAGAGTACAATTCTGATGACGTATTGTGGTTCGAAGGAGAAATAATAAGGCTTGACCACAACATGTAGTGGTTTGAGGACGAAAAAAGCCAAA
>JGI24707J26582_10001651_pt1 | contig 17333 bp, 18 predicted proteins | sample BioPla1DNA1_FD_26582 | JGI IMG/M metagenome (IMG submission 26582)
TTAGAAAAGTATCTATGGTTTTACATACTTCTGCATAATTAATAGATTTTTCTATATCATCATCATTGGCAGCTTCTTTGATATCCGTGCTTATCTCTACAGAAACAAGAAATTTCTGTCCTAATGTATTCTCTTCCTTAAGTACACCATGATAGGCAAATACTTCTAAATCTGATATGGTTATAAAATCCATGGTACACCTTCCTTTAATTAAATGTTATTATAATCAAATAAGCTACTATTTAATATTGCCTCTGTCATTCGAACTGCCCGTAAATTTTCTTTAACATCATGAACCCGTATGAAATGGCATCCCTTCATAACTCCAATAACAGAAGTTGCAATTGTCCCTTCTAATCTTTCTGTAACAGGCAAGTCTAAAGCATTTCCTATCATAGATTTTCTAGATGTGCCAAGTAATATAGGATAACCGAACTTCTTCATTATCTCCAGTCTATTGGTTGTACTTAAGTTCATTTCATAAGTTTTAGCAAAACCAATTCCAGGGTCAATCATAATCTTATTATCAGCTATTCCTGCCTTTTTAGCAATTTCAATGGCCTCTTTCATATCCTGCATAAATTCTTTAAAATATTCTTTATATTGATCCGTTTTTCTGTTATGCATAATGCATACAGCTGCATTGTGCTCTTTAATAACCCCAGCCATAGCTTCATCATATTTTAATCCCCAGATATCATTGACCAGATCTGCACCAGCCTGACAAGCTGCTCCTGCCACCTTACTCTTGTAGGTATCTATTGATATGGGTATATCCCAATTCTCTTTAATGGCTTCAATTATTGGTGTAACTCTAGCTATCTCCTCTTCTTCGGAAATCTGTGTATAATTGGGCCTAGTTGATTCTCCTCCCACATCAATAATATCGGCACCTTCTTTTATCATCTGCTCAGCATGATAAAGAGCCCTGTCCAATTGATTATGCTGGCCTCCATCAGAAAAAGAATCCGGGGTAACATTTAAAATTCCCATAATATAAGTTCTATTACCTATAGAAAATTCTTTATTACCTATCCACATACTTTTAACCATTAATGCCTTCACTCCTATTATTTAACCATTTGAAAAAATGTATCCCGCAATTCCTTCTTATCTTCAAATTCCCCACGGCAGATATAACTTAAGGTCTTGGAACCTGGCTTATTAACCCCTCTCATTGACATACATAGATGCTCTGCCTCCAGCATCACCATAACTCCCTTAGGTTTAAGATTCTCCATAATATCATCTGCTATCTGAGCATTCATCTGCTCCTGTATCTGAGGCCTTCTTGCATAGGTTTCTACTGTCCTAGCCAGTTTGCTCAGTCCAACCACCCTGCCATCAGGTATATATGCGATATGAGCTTTGCCTATGAATGGAACCAAATGGTGTTCACATACAGAATAGAATGAGATATCCTTCACCAAAACCATCTCATTTCCTTCTGCTTCAAAAGTAACACTTAGATGATTTGATGCATCCTTTCCTATACCAGCAAATATCTCTTTGCACATTTCAGCAATACGTCTAGGAGTTTCTCTTAAGCCCTCCCTATTGCAATCCTCTCCTATGCCTTCCAGAAATAATCTCACTGCCTGTCCAATCTTTTCTTCATCTATCATTAAATCAATCTTCCTTTCGTACATTCAAACAATTTATCAGGTCACCTAGGTAGGTCAATGAACCAAAAGCAATAATTACGTCATTCTCCTTAGCTTCTGTCAATGCCTTCTCTATTGCTCCATCAATATTACCTGAGTCAATAACATTATTACAGTATTTACGGGCTGCTATAGATAAGTCCTGAGACGATAATGCTCTACTATTATTAGGGGTTATAGTAATAATTGTATGGGCCAGTGGAGCAGTTAAGCTCAGTATACTATTATAATCCTTATCTGCCAATACACCCATTATATATATCAATCTTCTATCAGGAAAATATAGCTCTATTGATGCTTTCAAATTCATAGCCGCATCTATATTATGGGCCCCATCTACTACTATATAGGGATTTTTATGAACAATTTCAAATCTTCCCCGCCATCTAGCATGGCTTAATCCATTCTTAATCGCTTCATCATCAATAGGATAACCTAGTCTATTCATAATTTTAGCCGTCTCTATGGCAAGGGCTGCGTTTTTAACTTGATGTTCTCCAAGAAGGCCCAGATGATAATCTTCTATCCTACCATCATGCTGTAATGAAAATCTAATCCCTTCTAAAGCATGATGAATATTACTTATATTATCCTGACTCACTATGGTTAAAGGGGAATTTCTTAAAGCACTAATCTCCTGAATAACCTCTATGGCTTCCTGCTGCTGATTAAATGTTATAACCGGTGAAGTAGCTTTAATAATTCCTGCCTTCTCCCTTGCTATTTTATCTAAAGTCTCTCCTAAAAACTGCATATGTTCCATACCTATAGAGGTTATCACTGAACAAACTGGAGATTTAATCACATTGGTAGCATCTAACCTACCTCCCATTCCTACCTCTAGTATTGTTAAGTCTACCCTTTCCCAAGTAAAATATAAGAAGGCTATGGCTGTCTCAATTTCAAAAGTGGTAGGATGGGCAAAGCCATCCATAACCATTGAAGCACACAAAGGTTTAATTAGTTCAATGGCCTTACAGATACTATCTTTGCTAATAAATTGAGTCTGCTTTTCTTTACTTTCAATTTGTATCATTTCTTCATAGGTGAAAACCGCTGGGGATACATATCTTCCAACCCTATATCCGGCTTGGGATAATATAGACGAAAGCAAGGCAACTGTAGAACCCTTACCATTGGTCCCTCCCACATGGATACATCTAAGTTTATCTTGGGGATTACCCAGTCTTCGCAGAAGTTCTTTTATGGTATCCAGTCCTGGTTTCCATCCATATTTATTACAGTCATCAATAAATTCCCTTGCTTCTTTATATGTCATATTAAAACCATTCCTTAACTCTTTATCTAATCTTTCTTATTGAATATAAATAGTTTACTAAAAATATAATTAAGTACAATCACAAATCCTGTGAGAGCAGCTTTTACAAGTAATCTATGGTAACCCAGTCTTTCTATAAACAGGTACATCCCCACTTGTTCAACTCCTAAAGTTACTAATCTAGCTCCAAAGAATTTCACAAGCTTGGATATCTCGTCTTTAATATCTTTACTTTTTGCTTTAAATACATTGATCTTATTAACAATATAAGCAAAGCTAACAGCTATAACCCAGGCTAAGGCATTGGCATTAAGATTGGAAAGGCCCAATCGAAAAAACGTTTCATAACTGATAAAATTTACAAGGGTAGTCATGACACCTGCTATACCATAGGCTATAGTTTCCCTATTGATAAACTTCTTGATAATATTTATTATCCTTAATTTATTTGCCTTTTCATCTATGCTTTTATCTGGTTTCTTATCCATTTTTCCTAAGCTTCCTTTTATATAACATTTGTTTTACTGCTATAATAGTTCATAGTTAGTATTATTAATCCATAATAGTCATAATACAAGTATTATTTTACAAAGTCAATGCACTTTATAAATCATTTTATAACTTTAAAGTTCATAGACCAGGTTTAAGAAGAACACCCACTATGNTTTGTATAGTCATAAGCTGACATTGTATGTCAGATAATTGACAAAAAATCATAGTGGGTGTTCTTAAATTTACTGCACTATTGTTCAAAACATTCTCGTAACTTCTTAAGGGCCTTCTTCTCAATCCTACTTACATAGCTTCTTGATATTCCTAATTCTTTGGCTATTTCTCTTTGGGTAACTTCTTTCCTGTTTTTTAAGCCATAACGCAAGCTTATAATCTCCCGTTCTCTTTCTGTTAACACTCTACCGATTAAGCTATATAGTTTTTTTATATCATCTTCTAAGACAATACTTTCAACTATATCAACTTCTGCTTCCTCAATAATATCCAACAGATTGATTTCATTACCCTCCCGATCAGATCCGATCGGATCATACAGATATACTTCTTTAGATAATCTCTTGCCACTGCGAAGCATCATTAACAACTCGTTGTCAATACAGCGGGAGGCGTAGGTTGCTAGGCGGATCCCTTTCTCATCATCAAAAGTATCGATTGCCTTAATAAGTCCAATTGTACCAATCGATATTAAATCATCTGTTTCTTTATCTACCATATTGTACTTCTTAACAATATGTGCAACCAACCTTAAATTATGTTCAATAAGTTTATCTCTTGCTTCTTTACTTCCATTTTTACATTGCCGTAGATAATCTGCTTCTTCCTTGGTGCTTAACGGCTTGGGAAAGGATTTCACGTAATATAAGCACCTCAATGCTTAGTGTTCGTTATTATCCTATGTGTAATATTGACATAATGTGCCTATCCCTCTTAAAAAAGGACAGAAGGACTGCTTATTCTTTACGTCTTAATATATCATACTGTTCTAATTTTATCCCAAAATCAACATAGATAATTTGTCTTGGATGAGGACAGCTATCCATATCATTCCCTTCCTCATCTATAATTCTCTTTACAACAACTTCTAAGGTATCTCCATTGGGTTTTATCACTTCCATAGTTTCTCCAACAGAGAATTTATTTTTCTGTTCTAATCTATACATACCATCTTTTTCGCCACTAATTGTACCAAGATAGGTATAAGCTTTCTCATAAGTATTTGAATCATAGATTTGATCTTTATGGGTAGGCTTTCCAAAGAAAAAGCCTGTGGTAAATTGCCTATGGACTCCCTTTTTGATTTCATCCATATATGAAGATTTATTAGCCTCATATATAGCTGGATCTTTGAAATAATCATCGATTGCCTTACGATAAGTTCTGGCTACAGTTGCCACATAAAGAGCAGTTTTCATCCTTCCCTCTACCTTTAAACTGTTAATACCCGCTTGCACAATCTCTGGTATATATTCAACCATACATAGATCCTTGGAATTAAAGATATAAGTTCCCCTATCATTTTCTTCAATAGGAAGGTATTCCCCAGGCCTAGTCTCCTCTACTAGATGGTATTTCCAGCGGCAGGAATGGGTACATTCTCCTTTATTAGCATCCTTACCAGTGAAATAATTGCTAAGTAGGCATCTACCTGAATAAGCTATACACATAGCCCCATGAACAAAGGTTTCAATCTCCATCTCTTCAGGGATCTTTGTTCTTAATTCAGCTATTTCCTTCATGGATAACTCTCTAGCTGATACCACCCTTGTAGCTCCAAGCTTATGCCAAAAACGATAGGTCTCATAATTTGTATTATTCGCCTGGGTACTTATATGGATTTCTATCTCTGGTGCCTCTTCTGATACAATACTAAACACACCAGGGTCTGCCACTATTAAAGCATCTGGACGATCTTTGCCAAAAGCATTTAGCTCCTTGACATATTTACGAATTCCCTCCAAATCCTCATTATGGGCTGTAATATTGGCTGTTACATAGACTCTTTTGCCGTGGGAGTGGGCAAATGCTATACCCTCTTTCATCTCCTCCATAGAGAAGTTCTTAGCCTTAGCTCGCAGGCCATACATATCCCCACCTATGTAGACAGCATCAGCTCCATAGATAACAGCTATCTTTAGAACTTCCAGATTGGCTGCTGGAAGCAATAATTCTGGCTTCTTTATATTATTATTCATTATTAACCATGCCTTTCATTAAAACCAACTGTAACAATAATCCCCTTATTTTTTATAACTTACTGCAATCCCATCTCCTACTGGAAGTATGGTGGTTAGTAAGTCTTCCATATGGGTAATGGTATATAGATATTCTCGCATTCTGGTATGAATTGTACGATCTCTTCTGGCTATGCTATATCTGGAATTAACAACTGTACCATCTTGTAATACATTATCTGTAATTAGAATTCCTCCTGGTAATAATACTTTCATTATTTCAGGTAAAAAGTTCATATACTGGGCTTTCGCCGCATCTAAAAAGACAAAGTCATAGGTCTCATTATTTTTAGCCAGCCCAGCTAATACATCCATGGCATCCCCTGGGATAAGCTTAATCTTATGTCTGTTGGGAAACCTAGGATCCCCTAGATTTTTCTCAGCTTCTACCAGTCGCATTGCCACCTTTTCTATAGTTGTTATTTTACATTCTTCACCGGAATATTCGCTCATAAAGAGGGCCGAAAAGCCAATGGCTGTTCCGACCTCTAAAATTCGTTTTGGATTTATTAGACTTATAAAGAAGCGAAGTACCCCTTGGGTGTCTTTCTTAATAATGGGAACATTACTGTCCAAAGCCTCTTTCTCTAATGTCAAGAGCTCTGAAGGTAGATCCTCTCCCAAGGAATTAATATAGGCTGTAATTCTTTCATCTACTATCATAATAAACATGCCTTTCTTAAAACTGCCAACGTCATCTAGCTATCAGCATTTACATCCATGTTATCAACCACATCAATTATTCTCTACTGGAAGCTCTTCCTGTATTATAGATGCAGAATAGTCCGTAATAACTTCCAATATTTCATCATAAGTCATAGCCGTGTTTAATACATAGGTACCTGGCATTATTACTTCATCCTGCAGCTTTACCTTTAAATAGAAGGCATATGTGTCATGTATCATTCTATTATGTTCCAGTTTTTTGGATATGTCCATGGTAGTCTCGCCCTTCTTGATTTGGAATATTACTTCCCTGCCGGGCTCGGAATCCACTGCCACTGGCCCATATAATTGATAGGCAAATTCGTAGGCTTTCTTACTGAAATTCACGATAAGTATGACTACTAAAATATAAAATATTATATTTAGCAATACCCTTAGTATTAAACTGGTAACCTTTAGAGTTATCTTAACTGATGTAGATTTTGTAGCCATCTTACTCCTCACTTTTAATTTACATTTATATTTCCATAATTATAGGTAAAATCATAGGATTTCGTTTAGTTTTCTTCCAAATAAAATCTCCTAAAGAATCTCTAATCTCAGATTTGATTTTACCCCAATCTGCATTATTTCTACTTAGGCATTTATCCAATGCCTTTTCTACTACTGCCCTGGCTTCTTCCATAAGATTTTCTGATTCTCTAACATAGACAAAACCTCTGGATACAATATCCGGTCCAGCCATAACTTGATTACTATATTTCTCTAAGGATACAACTACTACCAGTAATCCATTTTCTGATAACAGTTGTCTATCTCTTAATACAATATTACCAACATCACCTACACCAAGCCCATCAACAAAGATACCTTGGGCTGGCACTTTTTTAGGTTCTAGAACGGCCTTCTCATCGGATAAGGTTAGGCAATCCCCACTGGACATTATAAATATATTATCCTTGGGTATACCCATCGTTTGAGCTACTTCTCCATGCCTAATAAGATGCCTATATTCACCATGAACAGGAATAGCATACTTAGGTTTTATTAATGAATATACAAGCTTTATTTCCTCTTGGCAAGCATGACCAGATACATGGGTATCTTGATAAATAACTTTAGCACCTTTCATGGATAATTCATTAATAACCTTGGATACTGCTTTCTCGTTACCTGGTATAGGTGTAGAACTAAGAATAACCACATCTCCAGGTTTAATACTAACTTTCTTATGGATAGAAGCTGCTATACGAGATAAAGCCGCCATGGTTTCTCCCTGACTTCCAGTGGTGATTAGCACCAACTGATCATCTGTATAGTTCTTCATCTGCTCTATATCTATTATCAGATCATCTGGCATATTAATATATCCCAGTTCCGAAGCAGTTGTTACTATATTAACCATGCTTCGTCCTTCGATAACGACTTTTCGATTATACTTGACAGCTGAATTAATGATCTGCTGAACCCTGTCTACATTAGATGCAAAGGTAGCAACAATAATTCTCTGCTTTGAGTAGTCTGCAAAAATACTTTCAAAGGTTTTACCTACTGTACGCTCTGACATGGTATAGCCAGGACGCTCTACATTAGTACTATCACACAAAAGTGCTAATACCCCTTTTTTACCTATTTCTCCAAACCTCTGTAGATTTATAGGCTCTCCAAATACCGGGGTAAAGTCTACTTTAAAGTCTCCTGTGTGGAATATAATCCCTGCCGGTGTATAAATAGCCAATGCTGCTGCATCTGCTATACTATGGTTAGTACGAATAAACTCAATTCTAAAGCATCCTAAATTAATGGACTGACCATATCTGACTACTTTTCTTTTTGTACACTTGAGTAAATTATGTTCTTTTAATTTACTCTCTATAATACCTAATGTCAATTTAGTTGCATAGACAGGAGCATTAACCTCTTTTAGTACATATGGGAGCGCTCCTATATGGTCTTCATGACCATGGGTAATAACAAAGCCCTTAACTTTATCAATATTATCTTTTAAATATGATACATCGGGAATAACCAGGTCAATTCCTAGCATATCATCTTCTGGGAAAGATATTCCACAGTCAACAACCACAATATTATCTTCATACTCGATTGCTGTTATATTCATTCCCACCTGTTCTAAACCACCAAGGGGAATTATTTTCACTCCATTAGCAACAGTTTCTGATTTTTTTACTTCTTCTTGTGTTACTTTTGTATTCTTAATTACTCTCGTATTTTTTATCTCTTTTGAAGTTTTACTATTTTTTTGTTCCTTGTTATTATCTAATTTTAAAACTCTTGTAGCCTTATTTTCCTTTGGATACCTATAATGTCTTTTTTCTTTTGAACTAGTATCCTTAATATCTTTGTTTTTCAAACTTGCACCTCCAATGGTATTATTATGTACGCTATTCCATTATTTTAGTGCATGTTATGTTCAATGATTTACTTTTCACCTCTACATTGCTTACAGTGACCATAGAGTTTAACTTCATGATCAACTACATCAAAACCCATTATTTCCTTAATACGTGATTCTAGGTTTTCCAAGAGATCATCTTGAAACGTATCAATCTTTCCACAATGGAGGCAAATTAGGTGATGATGATGATGTCCTAAGTCACCTTTACTGCTGGTTCCGATCTCATATCTTAAATATCCATCATCCAGTATAAGCTTTTCTATTAAACCTAATTCTGATAATAATTGAATTGTTCGATAAACCGTGGCAAGTCCTATCTCAGGATAGTCCTGTCTGACACAGTCGTAGATTTCCTCTGCGGTTAAATGTTTCCCCGGATTACTGCTAAGCATCTCAAGTATAGCTATTCTTTGAGTTGTAGCTTTTAGCCCATTTTCCTTCAATAACTCTTTAAACTTTTTCTGACTGTTCATATTATCATCACCTATTTTCATCTAAGCATAATACATGCAATTAATATAATTCGATATCATACATTATTATTTGATTATAAATAAATCGAGCTTATAGACACACTTAAATTATAAATAAGCACCTTATCATCATATATATTAAAAATTAAAATAATTCTATATCATCCAACAATTCATTAAATATCTTTCCTACTGCATTTAATTCATTATCATCTTCAACAATAGCGTAGATAGCTTCATCATCATCTTCTTTTGAAATATCTTTTAAAATGAGAGCCTCACCCTCAACATCGTTTTCGTTTGAAGTTTCTACAAGCAAATAATTAACTCCTGCCAGTCTAGTTTGCTCCAATATATGAAAAACGACCTCTTCACCATCTTCTGTGGTAAATAATATTTCCCTTTGGTCTTTATCCATTTGATATTATACTCCTTAAATCCCTTCATTCTTTTTATTCTTCAACATATCCAAATAGCCCTGCAGAATTAAAACCGCTGCAACTTTATCCACAACATCTGACTGCTTATCAATACCTAAACCACTTTCTGACAATACCTTATGGGCAGCTACTGTAGTTAACCGCTCATCCCAAAGTACTATTTCCAAATTAGTTCTCATACGAAGTTTTTCTGCAAATTCTTCTGATTTTTTAGCTCTATCGCCAACTGTATTATTTAAATGTTTAGGATAGCCAAGTACAATCCTTTGAACATCATATTCCTCAATTAGTTGCTCTATCCTAGCCAATGTCTGCCGAAGCTTATTCTCATGCTTTCTACGAATTACCTCTACACCCTGGGCTGTAATCAGCAATTCATCACTAATAGCTACTCCTACGGTTACAGAACCGTAATCCAAGCCCATAATTCTCATTAATTATTCTCTCCTAGCTTGCTGATTATTATTACTCTATTCCCTTATTGTCAATGTAGAAACGTAATAATTCTTCAATAATTTCATCCCGCTCTACCTTCATAATCAAGCTACGAGCACCCTTATGACTCGTTATGTACGTAGGGTCTCCTGACATAACATATCCGACAATCTGATTTATTGGGTTATATCCTTTTTCCGTTAAAGCCAAATATACCGAATTTATTACGTTGCTTACTATATTTTCCGATTCCTTTTGTACTTTGAAATATTGCGTATTGTTAAATTTCTGCATTGCTTCACTTCCTTCGCCATAAATTAAAAAGCAATTCTCGTTTCCTACCTAATCCTAGACTCTAGCTATCTCCTAGGATTTCTTTCCCATTATCTTATATGATAATATATTTACATGAAAAATTCAATTAGATATTTCACAAAGCAATATTTCATTGTTCAAAAGACCTGTTATTTTAACTGATTTAATTTGGTTTGTCAAATCCTCCTCTGATTGGAGAGCTATTTTTAAATATCTTTCATTATGGCCAACTTGGTATCTTCTTCCCTCAACTGTTATCTCTTCTTCAAAGAGTACTTGCTCTATCTTTCCCATAAATATAGATTTATATTCCCTAGACATAAGCTCTGATAAATCTATTAATTCGTTACTTCTACTACCTTTAATATCATCAGGTATCTGATCAGCCATCTTGGCTGCCTTAGTACCTTCTCTTTTAGAATATTTAAATACATGGATGTGGGAAAAACCTATTTTTTTAACAAATTCCAGTGTTTCCTTAAATTCCTCCTCTGTCTCACCAGGAAATCCTACGATAATATCTGTTGTAAATGCTGGATTGATAAAGTGCTCTTTCAAAAGCAAGACTTTCTCATAATATTCCTGGGCAGAATACTTTCTGTTCATCCTCTGAAGGACTGTATCGGAGCCACTTTGCAGTGATAAATGAAAATGGGGGCAAAATTGCCTTACCTGAACTATTTCTTGTACAAACTCCTCTGTTATAATTCTTGGCTCCAAGGAGCCTAAACGTATTCTCTCAATTCCTGGAATTTCCCCTATCTTTTTTATAAGAGTAGCTAAGGGAAGTTTCGTTTCCACTTGTTCTCCTTCCTCTAGCCTATCACTGCCATAGGAGGATATATGAATTCCTGTAAGAACTACTTCTTGATACCCTCTTTCTACCAGTCCCCTAATCTCTGTCAAAATATCTTCTTCATTTCTACTTCTTACCCTCCCCCTAACATAAGGGATGATACAGTATGAGCAAAAACGATTGCAACCATCTTGAATCTTAATGAATGCCCTGGTCTTTTCAGCCGTAGCATTAACCATTAGTTCCTCGTAATCCCGTTCTAAATTGATATCAGCAACTGCTTCCTCTATAGGGCTATTATTATTAAAACCCTCCACCAAGTTTACTATCTCTGATTTGCGATTATTGCCTACAATAATATCAATGGCACTATCCTCTACCAATTTTTCTTCTGCTGCCTGTACATAACAACCCACTGCAACTATGATAGCATCGGGATTTCTTTTCTTTGCTTGACGTAGCATTTGTCTGGATTTACGATCCGCAATATTAGTTACAGTACATGTGTTTACCACATATACATCTGCTATATCTTTAAAATCTACTATTTCATATCCAGCAACTTCAAACATACCGCGCATGGCTTCTGTTTCATAGGAATTCACTTTGCAGCCAAGACTTAAAAATGCTGCTGTTTTCTTCATTTATCTGATCCTTTCTAAAATTATTTCAGAATTTTCTTCCTNGTTGATACAAGTTTAGGTGTTTTTTTTATCTACTTTGTATATTGACTTTTATTATGTTAAAATATAGTATAGAGTTATATCGAATAAGGAGGCGTAGGCAGTTATGAAAACCGTAAAAATTTCTTTAAATTCAATTGATAAGGTAAAGGCATTTGTTAATGATGTTACTAAATTTGATACAGAATTTGATTTAGTTTCTGGTAGATATGTTATTGATGCAAANTCTATTATGGGTATTTTCAGTCTTGATTTATCCAAAACTATTAATTTAAATATCCATGGTGAAGACAATCTAGATCATATTCTTGAAACCTTAAAACCATACATCGTTGACTAATTAGAATATATTTATCTACTTAGATTTTTGAAGTTGTCACAAAGTATCCACTATGTGACAACTTTTTTATTCAATTTTATTCAATAGGAAGCTCCTGCTAATTTCCTACTGAATAAAAAGCCCTCCAGCACGTGAACCTAGAGCACTTCCTCACTCTTTCTTATAAGGCCTTAGTCCACAATTATGGTTTCTACACTATTCATTGCCACTTCTAATAACTCATCTATTTTTTCTTCCAGTTTTCTCTCTGAGTGAAATATAGATTTTAAATTAGGCTTTGTAACAGGATGTTTTGCAACAAATATTGTACAGCAGTCCTCGTAGGGCTGAATAGAGGTTTCATAGGTATCAATCTTCTCAGCAATCTCTACAATATCCTGTTTATCAAATCCTATCAATGGTCTATATACGGGAATAGAACAAACTTCATTGGTAGCAGCTAAACTGTGCAAAGTCTGGCTGGCAACCTGTCCTATACTTTCCCCTGTAATAAGGCCTAGACAATTATCTTGCTGGGCCAATTTTTCAGCTATTTTCATCATATATCTTCGCATAATAATAGTAAGTTCATCATGGGGACATTGATCATAAATATATAATTGGATATCCGTGAAATTCACTATATGCAGCTTAATCTTTCCGGCATATTTAGCCACCTTCGCTGCCAAGTCTACCACTTTTTGTTTAGCCCTCTCACTGGTATAAGGTGGCGCATGAAAATAGGTAGCTGATAGGGATACCCCTCTTTTAGCAATCATATAACCTGCAACAGGACTATCGATACCACCAGATAGCAGTAGCATAGCCCTACCACTGGTTCCAACTGGCATACCACCAGGACCAGGTATAACAATTGAATAAACATAGGATTTTGTACGAACCTCAACTGTAATTCTTACAGAGGGTTTGTGAACATCCACTTCCATCTCTGGGAACTGTTCTAGCAGATAGGCCCCCATATCCCTGCAAATTTCAGGTGATGTCCTAGAATAATTCTTATCAGCTCTTTTAGCCTCTACCTTAAATGTAAAATGCTTATCAGGATACATTGTTTCAACGTAATCCCTAACTCCCCTGGTCAGTGTTTCCCAATCAGAGTTCTCTATAACTACCACTGGACAGATGGATGCAATACCAAATACTCTTTGTAAGGCTGCAACAGCCTCTTCATAATCATATTCATCAGGGCATTGTACAAAGATTCTTCCTTGCTCCTTAATAACTTCAAACTCACCTAAAGGTGCTAAAGCTTCTTTCATACGGTCTACTAATGCATTCTCGAATATATATCTATTTTTTCCTTTTAGCCCTATCTCTGCATATTTAATTAAAAATGCCTTAAACATTCTATTCCTCCTATTTAACTTTAGGCATACTGTAACTTATATTATTTTCTCCTGTATCGTCTTAATACTGGTAATAGTTCTCCTAACTTCTCCAAGGTATAATCTATATCTTCACTAGTAGTAAGATGGGACATGGAAAACCTTAAGGTAGAATCTATCAAATCCTTAGGTAGCCCTATGGCCTTTAATGTAGCGCTGGGTTGGGGATGATTGGAACTACATGCAGAACCTGACGATACATAGATTCCCTTCTCCTCCAATGCATGTAATAGCACTTCACTACGGATACCTTTGAAACTGACACTGATAATATGGGGCGCTGTTTTTCTTATCTGTTCCATCTCCATATTATTACTACATTCCTTGGGTAATCCATTAACTTTTACATCTTNAAACTTGATTACCCCTTTTAGAAATCTTTGCTTTAATTCATACATTCTAGATATTTTTTTGTCAAAATCTGTATAAAGGTCAGCAACTGCCTGTCCTATGCCAGCTATAGCTGCAACATTTTCTGTACCAGACCTTACTCCCCTTTGATGTCCACCCCCAAGAAGTAGGGGTTTTACCCTTACTTTATCATTGATATATAGTACTCCGCTTCCTTTAGGACCATGGATTTTATGTCCACTAAATGTAAGCAAATCAATACCCATTCTCTTAGGATGTATGGTATACTTTCCAAAGGCTTGGACTGCATCCACATGGATAATGATATCCTCTTTGATCCTCTTTAGCTCCTTGGCAATCTCTTCAATATCCTGTACAGAACCTATCTCATTGTTTACATACATCAATGACACCAATAGGGTCTCNGATGTCACTAACTCATATAGACTTTCTTTTATAATCATACCGGTCTCGTCTATTGGTGCATAACTTACCTCGTATCCATTTTCTTCTAAGAAATACAAGGGTTGTTGAACCGATGGATGTTCAATTGTAGTGGTAATAATATGCTTACCCTTCCGTCTATTGGCTAAAGCTGTACCAATTAAAGCCAGATTATTAGCTTCAGTCCCCCCAGATGTAAATACAATTTCTTTGGGCTCTACCTTTAAAGCTCTTGCTATAATATCAGTAGCATCTCTCATATAACGTTCAGCTTTTACACCCATAAGATGCATTGAAGATGGGTTGCCATAATCTTCTTTCATAACTTTTATCATAATATTCAGGGCATTTTCACCTATTAATGTAGTGGCGGAATTATCTAAATAAACTTCCATATTTGAAACCATGCCTTTCTTCTAAGCCGTGAACCACCCATGACTAACTCACAGCTTTCTAGTATAAGATCTGTAATTCTATATCTATCTAAAAAGATTATATCCATTAAATTAAAAATAATTAATTTGAAGCAATTAATATCTTAGACAGTATACCATAATTATAAGTACAAGGGAAAGCTCTAATTACTTTTATATGTAATCCGTTTATCCTCTAATATCTTTAGTATCCAATACGGATTGACACTTAATTCACCAAAAACACTATCTACATAGATACCTAAATGCAAATGCACATCAAATTGTCCTATGGTTCCTTCAGGTCCATAGCCACTATCTCCCATAAATCCAAGAAGTTGCCCTGCTATGACCATATCGCCTTCTTTTAGTTCTGGAGCATAGGAAGATAGATGGGCATAATAAAAATAAGAGCCGGATGTAGAACGAACACCAACTCGATATCCACCCTTTTCCAGCCATCCCATATTCTCTACAACACCGTCAGTTATACTAATTATAGGGAAGAAGCCCCTTATATTATTGGATGCCATTAGATCTGTCCCCTCATGGCGTCTAATTCCCCCATAGTGCCTTGCATTGAACCAGGTGTCACTAAAAGATATATCCGCCTCACCAGAAGCCAACTTAGGAACTGGAAAATACATCAAATCCGATAGTATGGCTTTATAATATTCATATAATTCTTTGAAACTTTCCGTTGCAACCAGTCTGCCTATCCCCTTTAGAAATAGCTTTTCATCTATTACCTTATGATTAATTAAATCATAATCTCTGGCCAACATACTAAATGTTATAAAAGCAGTAGCGTCTATATATGAATATTGTTCTAGCTGTGGGTGTCTATTAATTAATTTATCCACCTTCTGCCTTGCCTGTTCTAAATTATCATTAGTAATCCGAATATCTCTAAATGCATCATAGTTGATCCCAGCATCCAAAATATGGTCTATTAAAAGCTCCGTTTTAATGAAGATCATTAGATAACCGTTAACATATAGTAGCATCAAAAAAAATATTCCGTATATAAGTAAATCCAATCTACTTTGTCTTATCTTATCTAATAGGTTTTTGGAGAACATCTTTAATAAAGTATTATTTTTCATTAAATCACTCACATTCCACCGGTCTGTCAATATCTTTCATATCTAATTCTATTAGGTCATATAAGGATATAATCCTATCAAGGCTTAGACATAAAATTATATGATAGACCAGTGGTTTTTATAACAACTATTCCCCAAAGATATGCTTATGGAGAATCTCTATATTTTTCTCCATATCAGGTATTAATACATCCATTCCTCTAACTTCGATATTATCAGTAAAGGTGCCGTCAGCTGGAATTCGCAATTGATCAATCTTGGTTACTCCCATATCCATAAATATACTAAGTAGATTTGAAAATTCGCTGTGATCTATATCAGTTGTAAGCTTAGGTATCACCTTTATCATAATTGAAGCCAATTCTCCCATGCTTTTTGACTTATATTTCTCGAAAATAGCATTTAAAATAATACGATGTCTATCGGTTCTGCCATAGTCATTATTCGCACCGGTAATAGTAGCCCTTCTTCGTATACGGGAATATCCCAGTACTTGATTTCCATTCAGTACTTGTTTTCCCGGCTTCACATTTCTATATTGCTTCTTTGAAATATAGTTAGTGGTATTTAGATACTTGGCCTCTCCTGAAGTTAATTCTATTTCAATTCCACCAAGCATATCGATTATCTCTTCAAAACTTTCAAAGTTAACCATTACACTACCATCTAAATGGATATCAAAGTTTCTCTCAATTGTTTCATATAAGAGATCTATTCCACCTTTCTCATAGGCAGAATTAATCTTATTATCTAAATAGCCTGGAATTTGCACCAATGTGTCTCTAAGGATTGAGGTTAATTTAACTGATTTCTCTTTAGTATTTAAGGTAGCGATGATTATTAGATCAGTTCTTCCCCTTCCTGAACCTGAACCGATTGCTTCTTCACCAAGTAGAAGAATATTATATGCGTAATCTTCTTTTCTACCACGAATATTGGGATCGGGTGTCTCTACTTCCTCATCCTGATTATTTTCTTCTCCCTTGTCAACTACTTCATTATCCAAATCTGTTGGCAATTTATCGCTATTGTCAAAATCCTTGGTCATAGTATCCCAAATATGGCCTCCTATACCTATACCCATGTTCATCAGTATCTTATTACCTGGCTTTGAAAATACTAAGAAAAGCCCAAGACCAAGAACACAAAGAAGACTGGTAATTACACCAATTTGTATCTTAGCCCAGCGTGGTAAATTCTTAAACTTGAAGGAAGTTTTAGTAACTGCAGTCTCATCCAATACTTCTGAAATCTGCTTAGCCAAAGAAGCATTAATATCCATTATCTCATTATCTATGATAAATTCGTCCCTGTCCTCTTCCTCCCCTTGGTCCAAATCCACATATTCATCTAAATATTCATCTTTAATATCTTCATCTT
>JGI24707J26582_10001652_pt1 | contig 17319 bp, 11 predicted proteins | sample BioPla1DNA1_FD_26582 | JGI IMG/M metagenome (IMG submission 26582)
CGCCGGCGGCTCCGGGGTGCTTCCTTCCCGGACCAGATCCCGCTGACGGTAGAGAAGCCTGCCCAGTTCCTTGAGCCGCTGCGGCGTAACCCCCAGGGTCAATGCGCGGGTGAGCACCTCTGGGGCGGCAGCCAGCTCGGAAAAAAACCAATCTTCCCAGATCTCCTCCAGCAGATCCTCCAGGTCACCCTCGTCCAGGATGCTGTAATGGGGATCGACGGCCGCTTCTACGGGCCGTTCACGCAGCAGGGAGCCGGCGAAGGAGTGGATTGTCGTGATCAAAGCTCCCTCAAGTTCTTCCAGCGCCCGCCGGATCAGGGGAAGCTGCTCTTCCGGAGCCCTCCCCGCCAACCTTTCCAGTTCGTCACGCAGCCGGGCCTTCAGCTCGGCGGCTGCTTTCTCGGTAAAAGTGATCGCTGCAATTTCACTTAGCTGTGCTGATCCCGAAAGAATAATGTGGAGCAGCCGTCTGATCAGCAGGGTGGTTTTGCCCGTACCGGCGCCGGCCTCAACCCAGTAGTTGCAGCTCAGGTCGCTCTCCGCAAGCTCGCGTTCGCGGGCATCGACAAGCAACTCACCATCACCGGGGCTCAACTGCTTTTCCCCGCTTTTATCTCCATTCTAATCAAAATCCTCCTTCAGTTTTAAAAAGAAATCCAGCAGCGAATCGGTTGCTTTGCGCCGATAAAGTTTTTCGATATCGGGACCGCAGACTGCGCCATAATCGCAGTAACGACATGACGGGTTGGGNTAGGGGAAAAAGCGGCCCGCAGCGATGCCCCCGCAGATGATCTCCGCCGCCTCCTGTAACAGAGCCTTTTTACGGTCCCAGGAATCGCCGGAAAAAAGAACTGTCTTCACCCCTTCCGGCGAGAGGTGGTAGGCGCAGGCAACGGCGCTTTCCGGCCCGGCCTGGGGATAGAGCTGAGCGGCGGCCAGCAGGTAAACCGGCAGCTGCAGCGCCTCTCCCCCGGCAAAGCTCTCGTCCTTAAATCTTTTCCGCCCCGTCTTGTAATCGATTACCCGGATCCGTTCGCCGCGGCGATCGACGCGATCGATGCGGCCCCTGAAATATATCTGCTCCCCTGACGGGAGCTCCAGAGCAACTGCAGTCTTATCACTCTCACGAAAGCCGAAGGATACTTCGAAGCCCTCGGGGACAAAGCCGTCTGCACTCTCTATCTCCCAATCCAACAGGGCCTGCAATGTCTCCTCGAAGGTACGTTTCTGCAGTTCCCAAAGAAGGGGAAAGGGCGGCCGATCTTCCGGGGGCACCTTGAGGAAATATTCACGGCTGACCCTGCTCAACAAGGAACGACACTCCCCGGGAAAGCGCTCCACCGGCAGCAGCCCCTGCTGCGAAGCGCTGCGGTAAAACTCCTCAAGAATTTTGTGAAGCAGGCGGCCGCGAGTCAGCGGATCCATGCTGAGCAGCGCTTCCGGCTCCTCGAGGGGGGTGAGACCCAGGAGTCGCTTTAAAAAATAACTGTAAGGGCAGCGGGCATAATCCTCCAGCGCTGTCGCCGAGAACAGACCGCCTCTTCTATCCAGGTGCACGCCCAGCAGGCAGCGAGACGGCTCCTGCATAAAGATGGCATCGTACGCGCCCCAGCGATAAGCAAATCTGGAAAGATCGGCAGTCAGTAGATCGCCCAGACGGGGTGAAAGACGGCGGTAATATTGAAGCAGCTGCGCTTCCGGGAGGCGGTAGCCGCAGTTGAGATCATACTCCACCGCCGTGACCGGGTGGGCCAGATATCTGTTTTCGCTGTCGGACTCCAGGTAACGGTAGCCCGGCAGCTGCGAAAGCTGATCATGACCGGGGCGTACAGCACAGAGGGCTTCCCCGCAGCGCGATAGGTAAGCCGAGGGAAGCTGTTCGCGGCTGCCAGCAGCGGAAACACGCGGCCAGCTCAGTACAGCCTTCTTCACCGCTCCGCCGACAGCCAGCGTAAAGCGAAGCGCCTCCAGTTCAAGATCCTGGCGCCGCAGCGGCAACTTTCCCGAAAGAGCGCGCCTTTCCGGTTCGGGCAGCAGCGGATCGGGGCTAACCGGCGAGGGGATAATCTTTTCAGCCATACCGGGAATAAAGATAACGGGGAACCTTAAAGCGCCGGCAGAGCGCAGCGGGAGAAGGTTAATCCCCTCCTGCTGAAATCTGCCGCGGGGCAGGGCCGCGGACTGAAGGGCCGAGCGGAACAGCTCCAGAGCCGGCTTAAGTGTAAATTCACCACCACATTCATCGAGGCGCTGTAATCTCTTTACCAGACGCAGCAGCGCTTCTCGCTCTTCACCGGGGTGGAATAAGCGCTCCAGCAGTTCTACGGCCGCCTCAACAAGATCACTCCAGGAACGGCAGGTGTAGAAAGGATCGAGCATCCTGAAAAACAGAGTAACCATGTCGAGGAGGAGCCCCGTCTGAAACAGCTGCTCCGCAACCCGGCCCTGGGGCGGCTCCCCCGCCCTCACCCGCAACCGGCTTTGATAGTGCTTCAGAGCCTCCCGCCACTGGCGGCGGCCTTTGATCACCCCCGCCTCCCTGGCCAGATAATCCCAGAAGGCAGGGTTGGCCAATTTGCCTTCTTTCAAGATCTGCTCATAGCAAAAGGGGGCATAGCTCAGCAGCTCGGTTACTTTCTGGCGGGAGTAATCGCTGCCGATCATCTCCAGGATCAGCAAAAAAGTGCGTCCCGCCCGGGTCTGAGCGAGAGGCAGCCCACCAGCCAGATAGTAGGGGATCCCCAGAGCGGACAGTTTTTCCCGTAACAGCCCCGCATAGATCGGCTGGGGAAAGAAAACGGCGATCTCACCGAAGCGTAGCCCTGCCCGGGCCAGGCCGATAATTTCCCGGGCAATTTCTTCGACTTCTCCGACCTCGTCGGGAGCGCAGATAAAATTCAGCGTTTGATCCCCTGCCGCTGCGGCATCCCCCCCTGGCTGCTCCTGAAAGAGATACCTTTGCAGACGCGCCAGGTTGCCCTTCTCAGGCTGCCGGGATGGCAGACGTCCGACCGTAAAACCTAGCTGCTGAAACCAGTGCATGAGCTGCCCCACCGGGGCAAACCTGATCACAGATTCCTGCCAGTATAGCGTCAGCCCCCCGTGGTTGGTAAGCGAAACCAATAGCCTCTTCTCAAGGGTGGTTAGCTGGTAGATGCCGTAGAGGGCGATCATAAGCGGAGCCGGCGGCTTTACCCGTGCTGCTGCAGCGAAGATGCTTTCCCGGGTGATAAAAGGTTGGCACAGCTCCCGATAATATTGATAAAGATGCTGCAAACCGGCGATGCGACGCTGATCGCCGCCCTCGGGCAGAGGAACCTGTGTCAGACCGGCGTCCCCGAGCTCCTGAAAAGTCTGTAGAAGCGCATCGCTGAAACCGGGGTGCCCGGCCACCGGCCCAAAATAACCTCCGGCCGCTTTACGGGCCGTCAGTGCAGCCAGCCATTTTTCAGCAAAGGGAGGCATCACTGGCGGAATTTCGTCCCCCGCGCCCTCTCCAGCCAGCCAGACCGCCAGGTCGTTCAAGGTCAAGAAACGCACCCCGCAGTAACTACCGCCGCGGCGGGCCAGAGAACGGCGCAAATAGACGCCGGCAAGGTTGCTGGGTACCACCACGACAACAGGATAGAAAGGGCGTCCGCGTTTTACCGCGGCAATATCCCCGCAGAGCCTCTGCTCTAGTTCCTGTAAGGATCCCAGATAGATTCTTTTCATGGATAGATATTCTACCAAAAGGAAGCCTGATCCTTCATTTACCCGTAAAGCGAGGGCTGAAGGGGTAGCAGCAAATGGACGATCCCCCTGATAGGGAGGCCAAGAATGGTTTACGATCTCCCCCTTTCAAAGGGAAAAAAGGGGGAGTGCGATTTCTTCCTAGAAAAATTGTAGCGGGTTTATAGCCGGGTTGGTATACCATCCACCCCAACCGGAGCCGACCTTGCGACGAATTTCAAAGTGCAGATGGGGCCCGGTAGAACGCCCGGTAGAACCGAGGCGGGCGATAGTCTGCCCGCGCGAAACCCTCTGTCCGGCAAAGACAAGATTTTTGCTGTTGTGCAGGTAGAGAGTATAGTAGCTTCCGTGATCGATGATAATATATTTGCCCTGGGAGGCGCCCCATGTGGACTGGATCACCACTCCGCTTTCTGCAGCGAGAACAGAGCTGTTTAGTGGCGCTGCAATATCGATGCCGCTATGTCCGCTGTGGAAACGCTGGCTGATCCTTCCGCCGCAAGCCACCGGCCAGGCAAATCTTTTCAAACAGCCTTGCTCCACGACCTGCGTCTTCGGTTTTTTGATTGTTCTTTCGGAAAGAACCTCTCTCGATACCTCGGCTCCATTTTTGCGGGTAATGCGGTAGGTCACTTCCTTTAAACCATAGTTGCCCGGGGTTTTGATCCTGCTCTCGCCCGTATACATTTTATCGGTAGTAACCCGCCTGGTCTGGAAGGGGATACGCTCTTCTACGGTGACCTTTTCAACACTTTTCACGTGCACCGTCGGGATACTTCTACCTGAACGAGAAGCGATCGCACCCCTTGATGCCACCAGTATATCCTGAGCAGGCTCATGAGGCGTCAACAAAGCCGCTATCTCGGCCGGTGCACAAACCTGTTCTGGCGGAACGGCGCATTTTTCGCCCCTTACCTCTTCAAGCACCTCAGCATCCACCAGCTCAACCTGTTCATTTTCACAGACATAAGTTCGGCACAGCTGCTCAATAATCTGCTCCACCTCCGACGCCGTCGCTACCGGAGCCACCGGAACGCCATCGACCCTAACCATATAGGCATCGGTAAGATAGCTCAAGCGCTNCCGCAGGTTTTCCCGGGTTCCCTCCGGATCATCGGTTTCACCGGGACGATATTCCCAGGTCATGGTGATCTCCTGCTCGGGATAAAGCTCCATATGGTAAAAGGAAGCACATTTTTGGGTTAGATCCTCCAAAAAGTGCTCTACCTCCCCGGTATCCCGCACCAGCCCCACCTCCTTTCCCTCCAAACGCACCGCGTAAAGATGGCAGAAGCGGTAGTAATGGATAGCAAGCAGGCTACCCAGGGTTATGCAGGATATGATCATGAAAAGCAACCAGTGGAGGGTCTTTCCTTTCAGCCAGCGCTGCAGTTTATATAGCTCGCTGTGGCGATAAGCGCGCCTGAAGCGAGCTATCAGCCGCTCTTTTACGAAGAATAGACCGGGTTTATCCAAATTAGATCCCCCCACCATCTACCGGGTTTGTTGAACAGCCGCCATTGCAATTGTTAAGACCTGATAACATCTCTTTAATGTATTTAACATTACTACAGAAAATCCTTCTTGTCCACAAAAATATTTCTGTGCCAGGTTGCTGTCATTTATCGTTCCTCACCTGGGGGGGCTTTTTCTCAACTGGATCAATTTCCCACCGGGTCAAAGTAGTCATAAGAAAAAAAGGCGCCCTCCAGTTAGCGATAGAGGGCGCGTGGGATTTTGTATTTTTATGCTTTAGGTGATTCCCGTTTAAACATTATCGTTTTAAACCCTTCCTGAACCACGGTCTGATCTTGCTTAACAATTTTTAACAGAAACTTAACTACACCGCGATCATTTTTGCTCCTGCTAGCCCTTTTATCCACTACTTCAATATCAGCATGGATGGTGTCGCCTAAATATATGGGTGCTTTAAATTGCCAAGACTCTATTCCTAAAAAGGCTATCGGTGTTTTCTCTAAAAATCCCATCCTTGAGAGAAGCCCATGCGAAACTGCCAATCCAAGTAACCCATGAGCAATCCGCTGCCCAAACTGCTTGTCCTTTTCCATGAAATCTCTGTTTGTGTGGAGTTCATTATAGTCGCCGGTCATCCCTGCAAACATGACCACATCTGTCTCGGTAATGGTCCGACCCGCTGTAGTGAATTTTTCACCCACAGACCAATCATCAAAATATTTTCGGTTCATTGAATACACCTCCGGCGAGATAACAATTCAGTAATGCTAGTTCTTATATTGTCCGGCGCTAATTTAGCACCATACACTACCGTAGCAGCTGACCGGCGATTACTATTTTTTGAATCTCCGTAGTGCCCTCATATATTTCAGTAATTTTAGCATCCCTCATCAGGCGCTCGACGCCGTTCTCACGGATATAACCGTAACCGCCATAAATCTGAACAGCTTTACTGCTCAGCTTCATTGCAACCTCAGAGGAATAATATTTGGCCATGGCCGCTGCCTCTGTTATACGCTCACCCTGATCCTTTAACCACGCAGCTTGGTAGGTTAACATGCGAGCAGCCTTTATCTCTGTAGCCATCTCAGCCAGCATAAATTGCACCGCCTGAAAAGTAGAGATGGGCCGGTTAAATTGTTTTCGCATTTTAGCATAATCCCGGGCCTTTTCGAAAGCATTTTGAGCAATTCCCAACGCTTGGGCAGCAATGGCAACGCGCCCGCCATCAAGGGAATGCAGGGCTATTTTGAAACCTTCACCCTCTCTACCTAAGAGGTTATCTTTGGGTACACGGACATTTTCAAATGTTAAGGTAGCCGTATTTGCCGCCCTGATTCCCATCTTTTCTTCTTGTCTGCCCACGGTGAACCCAGGCGTGTCAGTTTCAACTATGAACGCGCTGATCCCTTTGGTTCCCTTCGTTTTATCGGTCATCGCCATGATAATGGAAAGATCAGCCAAACCCGCATTGGAAATGAATATCTTGGAACCGTTGAGCAACCAACTATCGCCATCTAGAACAGCGGTCGTCTCGAGGCCGGCAGCATCGGAACCGGCATTGGGTTCGGTCAACCCGAATGATCCGATCATCTCTCCCCTAGCTAGCCTTGGTAAATACTTTTGCTTTTGCTCTTCTGTTCCCCAATTAAGGATCGGTTCCGATCCGAGTGAAACATGGGTTTCAACTGTAACGCCTGTAGAAGCACATACCCGACTCAGCTCTTCAACAGCTATAATATAGCTTAGAAAATCCCCCTCCTCCCCACCGTATTTTTCAGGTATAGGTATTCCCAAAAGGCCCATTTCAGCAATATTTTCGATCAGCTCTCCCGGTATTTCACCTTGCTCATCCATCTCTAAAGCCCTTGGAGCTACCTCTTTTTCGGCAAATTCCCGAACCATTTGCCTGATCATCTCTTGTTCTTCGGTCAAATTGAAATCCACATAAACCTCTCCTTTACCTGCCCAATCCTAAGGGCTCTAATAACTTGTCCAATTAATCCAACATCAGCGCCTAAGCGACCATATTGTAGCCGGCTTCCAAAGCCTCCAAATTAATTTCTAGCACTTTTGGGGGAAGAATCCCCGTTAAAACATCAGCCAGATCCTCCTTATCAATAAAAGGTATAACACGGCTTAGGGCACCAAGCAAAACGATATTGGTCATAATAGCGCCGCCAAGTTCGCGTGCTTTCTCTGAAGCATTGATCAAGTAACCACGTGCGGAACGCTGGCGCAGTTCCTGTAAAATTGCCTCTGTCGTTGGATACCGATCTAAACCCATACTGCAAAGTACCGTCGGTACGGTCTCGGAATTGACAATATAGCAGCCCTCAGGTTTTAGCCTGTCAATGTGCCGGAGCGCTTCAACCAGTTCAAACCCGAGGATAAAATCTGCGGTTCCCGCAGGTACTGTTGGTGAGTAAATCCTCTGTTCCGAAATGCGCAGATGAGATACCACTGATCCACCGCGCTGCGCTGCTCCGATTGTCTCAGTGCCTATTACATTTAATCCCTTCCGCATAGCATAATTAGCTATCGCTACCGAAGCCAACAAATTCCCCTGCCCGCCCACACCGCAGATAATCAAATCCATTTTCATACAATCAACGCTCCCCTTTTACAAATATCTGCACACAAACCGCAGTGGACACAGCTGTTTAGATCAATGGCCACCTTTTTTTCTTCTCCAACATAATAAAGAGCGGGGCACCCCAGATCATTTATGCATATTTTACACCCGTTACAGCGCTCGGCTACCATCTTCACTTCACGCCTTTTAAAGTGGGGCTGTCCGCCCTTACGAGCATTCAAAAGATAGCAGGGCGCTCTGGAGATCACCAGGGAAACACCCTCTTCTTTGATCGCTTTATCAAGAGCCTCTTTAGTCTCATCTAACAGATAGGGGTTGATTATTTTTGTCTTCACCCCCAATGCTTCGCCAATCTTTTCAGGCGATAGCACCGGTGCACTCCCCCCCTGGATATCTTCTCCGCTACCGGCATGGGGCTGAAAACCGGTCATCGCTGTAGTGCGATTGTCACAAAGGACAACAGTAATATTCGATTGGTTATAGGCGGCGTTTACCAGCCCCAGTAGACCGTTATGGAAAAATGTAGAATCGCCAATAACTGCTACCACGGGTCGTTCAATACCGGTTTTTGTAATTCCTGAAGCCATGGGAATTGAAGAACCCATGCAAAAGATCGTCGATTGAAGCTCAATGGGCGGAAAGCTACCGGCATCGTAACAACCAATATCACCGGTAACGATCGCCTTATTTCTCCGGGATACCTGCTTTAAAGCGCTGAGCAAGCCGCGATGGCTACAGCCGACACACTGAGTACGCGTGCGCACGGGAGCCTTAACGGCAGAAGTCTTTACCGCGGTAGGCCTTTTGGCCAACCCCAGCCTGGTAGCAGCATGGATAACCTCTTCTGCAGTCAGTTCTCCCTCTCCGGGCAAAAACTCATCGCGACCCAGAATTTCCAGCGCGAGCCCCTTCTTATTACAAATATTGCGAAGAAGGCTAGCTACTACCGGTTCTATCTCCTCAAAAACTACTACCTTATCGAGACCTTTAAAAAATGATAGCACCTTTTGTTCGGGGAGTGGGAGGGTTCCCAACTTCAAAAGGGGAAATTTTTGCTGTAGGATTGATTCAGCTTCTTTAATATAACTGTACCCAATCCCGCAACCGACAAAACCAATCCTCCCTTCACCTACTTCAATAGAATTGAAGCAGCTTTTTTCAGCATACTCAGCGAATTTTTTCTGTTTTTGATTGAGTAAAGCGTGTCTCCATAGCGGCCTCATCTTGCCACCCGCCAGGGGCTCACTGACAGCACTCATTACAAAACGGGAGCGATCATCGATAAATTCAGGGATCCTTTCCAATTTTGACTGACCCAAAAGCTGAACAATCGAACGTGAATGGCAAATCCGCATTACCGGCCGAAGGACGTAGCATGAGCCGGTTTCTTCAGAAAGAACGAAAGCCTCCTTGATCATCTCCCTCGCCTCGGCAGGCGTAGCCGGATCAAAAATAGGTAGGTGTCCATAAGTGTGGAGTAAAATCCGTGTATCTTCTTCATTTTGTGAAGAGTTTGCTCCCGGATCATCGGCGGATACTAAAACCAGCCCTCCCCGTACACCGGTAAAATTCATATGCATGATAAAATCCGCAGCAAAATTTGTTCCGTTGTGCTTCATCACTGCTAGAGCACGTAGATTACACAAAGAAGCCCCCATAGCCATCTCTATAGCGATTTTTTCATTTACTGACCACTCCACATAGACATCTTCACCACGGAGACATTCTTCAACGATCTCAGTGGCAGGTGTCCCAGGATACCCGGTAACAAAAGCAACCCCTGCCTCCAATGCACCAGCCGCTATGGCCTCGTTCCCCATAATATATTTCCCCATTTTTCACCATCCTGTTCCATTAAGCAATATGTGGTTTCACTTTACTTCAACATTTTACACTTGATTCAATAAGCAACAGCCGATCAATTGTTCTTTACATCTGCGATCTCAATTTGCATCTTATCACCTAATCTTTGGATGACTATATTATTTAACCACTGTTTATCTTTTCTTTCCGGGTAGTCGCTACGATAGTGAACGCCCCTACTTTCAGTTCTGATTAAAGCGGCTGCCGCTACTATCTGGGCAGATTTGAGCATATGCTCAAATCTATGTAGAGCAGACAGCTGTTGGATATTTTTTACTGTTATTTGGGGTATGGATTCTTCGAGATCCTTTAATTTGCCAATAGCCTTGTTTATTCCCTGGCCATTTTTGATAATGTAAAGATGATCAGCCATGATCTTGTAAAAAACTGACATAGCCTCAGTAAGACNCATTGACCCTTCGCTTCTTAATTTTCTTTCCTTGTAGCGTTTTTTTTCCCTAGCAATTAAAACGGCTGCCTTACCTTCCGGAGCAAGCCTCTTTTCACGAGCACTTTCTGCCGCATATTTCCCAGCCCGAGCTCCAAAAACAAGAACCTCTGCCCCCGCAGATCCACCGGGTCGGTTAGCTCCATGCAGCCCCCCGACTGTTTCACCAGCAGCATATAAACCCGGTAGTGAGGTTTCCCCCCTTTCATTTATCTTTACTCCCCCTAAAGAGGAATGAGCTGCTGGGGCGACCTCGGCTGGTTCCCTAGTCAAGTCAACTCCTGCTTCCAAAGCTGGTTCATAAAATATCGAATGATCTACAATCACTTTTTTTGCAGGTAACATTGACACATCATAAAATACACCACCGTTTGGAGTACCCCTCCCCTCAGCAATTTCCTTACTTATAGCCCGTGACAAAGCATCTTTATGAATCCTTGCACCCCTTTCATTCNACACCTTGACAAATATTTCGCCCTTTGCATTTCGCAGTTGAGCACCTTCCATCAGCATGGTAGTAGGGATCGAACAACCAACCAGTTTTTCAGGGTAAACAAAAGAACATGGATCAAACTGCATGAATTCCATATCAACCAGCTTGGCGCCAGCGAGGTATGCCATGCTATACCCACTCCCAAAAATATCAGCGGGATATTGAGAAACAGGATAGATTGACCCGCAACCTCCTGCCGCCAAGACTACTGACTTTGCAAGATAAGATATAAATTTCCCCGATGATAAATTGAAACCCACCGCGCCAATTATATGCCCCTCATCACATATCAGGCGGTTAATCATAACCGGTTTGTGGAAAGCTACATCAAATTTAATCGCCTCTTTCTTCAGTACGTCCAATGAAGTGATACCGGTTAGAGCTTTGTAATGAACCAGGCGAGCTCGAGAAGCACCCAATGCTTGCATTAAATCAAAGTCCCCTTTTTCGTTACGATCGAGCTTGAGCCCAATTCTTTCTAGATAAGTAATCTCCGAGATGATATTTTCAACTAAGACCCTGACCAAATCGCGATCGTTGATAAGACAGCCGCAGGAGAGGGTGTCTTCAAAATATAATTCCGCTGAATCATTGGGCCCCACAGGTGCGTTGAAAGCCATAATTCCAGGGGAAGCACCCTCACCCATCCCCACAACAACAACAGATGCTCCCACCTTACCAGCGCTACAGGCCGCCCTTAAGCCGGCAATACCGTTCCCAATAATCAAGACATCAGTTTTGTAGACATCCGTGCCCATAAGTGTCCTCCTTTAGCAGTTTGCATGGTTGGGAACATGTTTAGAGACTGTACTTTTCAACAAAGGAGCGAAGCGCTTCCACAAAAGGTTCCATAGGCAGCCTCGCTATACCGGCTCCGATCTGGCCGCCTTTTTTGGAAAGAATCCCACCGTGACAAACAGGCGTAATTCCGGTATCAATTACCTTTCGAAGATCAATTCCCACAGGTGGCCCGGTGAACTCAAGCAGGGGAATCGGATAATTACTGTTAACCCCTACACAGATCGCTTTCATCTCCTCTGTCTGCTGAATGGCGTCCTTAATCGTTCCTCCGCGCAACCTTACTACAGCCGGAGCCGCAGCTGCTGCAAAGCCCCCCATACCCATCACTTCAGTCATAATACTATCGCCCATCAGATCAAGGGCATCCTCAGGGCCCCACTGGGTAGAGAAAAAAGCACCAGTCATCGCTGGAGAAGGAGCAGTAAACCATTGATCACCAAGCGCGCTAATTTTTATCCCTATGTCGACACCGTTGGAGGCAAATGCCGTCACTATAGTAGAATACTCCACATTCATCACAGATTTCGCAATGGAAAGGGCACTGGCCATCCCCAAGGGGTGAAACCATCGTTCTGTTGAAACCAACATTTCAACGCATTGCACCAGTTCTTTCTGGTTCAATCCCGATTTGAGAAGAAGAGGAACAATTTCACTAACCAGAATCAACCCCTGGGCCACCTGCCGGGAATGAGTTTCATCATTCATTTCCATCCCGCGGGCAATAATACTTTTTATATTAATACCGCCGCATTCCTGAAGAACGCCATCGATTGCTGGNGCCAGGATCNTCTTTATAGTTTGTAGATCCTTTTCCACATTTTCATTGTAAACCCCCCAAGCGCCCAGGCCAATCCTCCCTTCAAAGGGTATGCAATAACCCTCCACGCCGGTATCTAGATTGCGACATACATTAACAACCATTGAGGAAGTGACAATTCCGACGCCCGGCCCAATCGCTCCAAAGTCATTGGCTGAAAAATATTTAATTTCTCCCCGATTAACGAGTGCCAGAGCTTCTTCTTCGGTTTTAGCNAGTCTTTCATGAAGAATACCGCCCAAGATACCCTTTTGTTGAATATCTTTCATTCGCTCCCAACTCATGGGGGGCCCAGAATGTAAAATATAATTTTCCTTCATTCCGGGGATAGCCTCACCAGCCGGCCTCATTCCCACCCAGTGGGGTTCNCCNGCAAGGATAGTCTTCAATACATTTTTATTGGCTTCGTTAATTCTGCTTTTAATATCTTTCACGCTAAAGCACCTTCCTTAACAATCTTTCCGTTTCCCGATCTACCGGTGGACGCCAGGATACCTGCGCGGTTTTAACNCCTTGCTGCTGCAGGCTCTCAGCAAAAAGCTTTACTCCAATATTGAGTACCACCATTTTTTTATTGAACAGCTTTTTTACCGACACCTGAAAACCAGCTCCTTTAAGAAATAATTTTCCCGGCCAGGAATGCCGCCCGAGCATTGCTAGAAAACACCAACACCCCGATTTTTTCTAGTCTTTTTTTCAATTCAAAATAATTTTGAGGATCTTTTGTCGAGCCACACAAAGAGGCAATTATCGAGAGCGAACTGCCACCTTCCTGCGCTTTCTCTTTCAGCGCGCTAAGAGTGGGTGCAATGACATCAACGGGATCGGGATGCGCCCCATAGCCTAAAATAATGTCAAAGAGCAAAACAGCAGTTCTGGGATCTGTCCCCTCGCNCCAAAGCCATTCATTTAATAGCGAAGGATCAATCACAGGATGAGGTTTCCCCCGGGTGAATTCCTCAGCCCCTAGATCTATGATCTTGTGACCACTGTTGTAGCTGCTATCTAGCTGTTTACAGGAACCTATCTCCAGGTTAGAGTAAATTGGCCCAGTCATCTCCTGTAAGATCAAGACAGCCTCTTCACTATGGGTACCTCCACAGAATAAACCGCGCAGGTCCTGTTGTTCTCCCGATTTTAGTTTCTTTTTCTCTTCATCCGCCAGCTTGAGCANCGGCGCACTACCTTCCTCTATAAATTTATCGAGGGCAGGGCTATCGCCCAGCAGTTGTAAAGCCTTTACTGCAGCTTCCTCAAGCGTAGCAGCATAGATGGCTCCAGCATTTTCAATCTGCTTGCGGTCTCCCCCAAGAAAGTTGATAACTACGGGTTTTCCGGCGGCCTTACAGACCTTAAAAATTTTTTCCGCTGTTTCTNCTGCCGGGGGTTTCGATACCAGAACAATTACCTTNGTCTGCTGATCTTCTGCTAGANATTTCAGCCCCTGCAACATCGTGATCCCTCCTACTTCAGCGGAAGGATCTCGGCCACCCGTCCCGATCGCTTGCGAAATACCAGAGCCTAGATGATCGATCAATATCGCTATCTCCTGGAGTCCGCTACCGCTAGCACCAACGATCCCGATTGGACCTTCACCAACCATACTCATCAATCCCAGCGCTACCTGGTTAATCAACCCTGCTCCGCATCCCGGCCCCATGACCATAAGGCCTTTTTTTTGCGCCTTTTTTTTAAGCTCCACCTCTTCAGCAAGAGGAACGTTATCGCTAAAAATAAAGGTATGCAAACCCTTATCTAAAGCTCTTTCAGCTACAGAAGCAGCAAACTCACCAGGCACCGAAATCAACGCCAGATTAGCGTCAGTTAAGGAAGTTAAAGCGAGTTCCATGGTGGGGTAAACAAAGGCACCGTCTTTCCTAGATTCAGCTGTCTGGGATGCAGTGAGCTCTTCAAAGCGCTGTAGTACAGCATCGACTCTGCTTTCATCCGCCATATCTAAAGAGATTATTAGGTCATTAGGCGCAGCCGCAGCAGCTTCAGGTGTAAGCTGGCCAAGCTCTTCGAGTACAGTTTTATTCATCTCTGAACCCATCACCAGAATAGCCTCATTAACACCCCCTACTTTTTTGAGTTCTTTCCCTGCATTCATCAAAAANATCGAGTCCAAATAGCTGTTCTGTTTAATAATTGTCTTGATCACTTTATCCACCTCTGTTTTTCATAGCGTATAAATAACATATGGGAACGGTTTTTTAGTTCAGGGAGGTCAGGCCCATAGTTTTCCAGGATTTAGAATTAGTCTGGGATCGAGCGCTTTCTTAATGCTTTTCATCGCTGTAATAGCGGCCTCATCCAGAACGAGCGGCACAAATTGCTTTCTTTTGTGACCGATGCCATGCTCTCCACTGATAGTCCCGCCCAACTGCGCCACCGCCTGGTAAAGTTCTTCCAGTACTATTGGCAACTCCTTTTGCCAAGTTTCAAGGGGAACCTCCTCTTTTTTTACAATCGTTGCATGGAGATTGCCGTCTCCAGCATGGCCATAACAAGGAATCAAAAGATTGTGTTTTTGTGATAACTCATCGAGAACTTCGATCACCTGGGGAATGTTACTGATAGGAACAACTACATCCTCCAGAGATTGTACTGGATTAAGGGCTTTGATAGCTTCGGCAACATGTTCACGCGCCTTCCAAAATCGCGCTTGGTCTGAGGGGTTTTCTGCAATAAAGGCGTCAAGAGCACCGTGATCAAGGCATAGATCTCCCATCGTAAGAATCTCTTCACGAATTACATCAGCATCGTTTCCATCGAGTTCAACGATAAGGATTGCCCCTGCTTCATGGTAACGTTTCATACTTTCACCAAGGTAATCACATGACACCTGCAAGGAGAGCCGATCCATAAACTCAATGCCCGTGGGCACTGAACGAGTTTGATTAATCATCAGTGGTACTGCACTGATCGCTGTAGCGGGATCAGGAAACAGGACCAACATGTCAATTTTACATTTAGGTAAGGGTAGCAGCTTAACTGCTATTTTGGTAAATATGCCCAAGGTGCCTTCGGAGCCGACCATCAATTGAAGCAAATTGTAGCCAGTAACATCCTTAACCCGTTTACCGCCGAGATTAACAATATCACCTGTCGGTAAAACTATCTCCATCCCGAGAATATAACGACNGGTGACGCCGTACTTAATAGCCCGGCCCCCACCGGCATTTTCAGCAACATTGCCTCCGATATAGCACATCTCCCTACTCATCGGATAACCAGCAAAGAAAAGCCCCTCTTTCTCAGCCTCTCTATTGAAATCATTGGTAATCACACCCGGCTCTAACACCGCAACAAGGTTTTGCTTATCTATCTCTAGAATGCGATTCATCCGTTCCGTCGAAAGGACAATACCCCCCCGAATAGGGACGGCTCCCCCAGAAAGTCCGCTACCTGCCCCCCGGGGAGTCACCGGAATCAACTCGCGATTAGCCAATTTAAGTAGTGCAGCTATTTCCGCTGCGCTTGCTGGCTTAACTACGGCCTCCGGCAGGCTNGCATATTGTGGATCGGCGATTTCGTCATGCGAATAGGGTACCAATTGGTCCCGATCACTGTATATAAGATGCTTTTCACCAACAATATCTTGCAGTTTCTCCCTTATTTCCGCAGTAACCGGGTTGTACTTAGCCAAAACAACTCCCTCCATTCTAAACAAAGAGCTCAACTAAAAATTTCTGGCAGCCCTACGGGCTTCCCCAAAAACATTGACGAACTAACCTTGCACAGAGCCTGGGCTTACCATTTCGCNTGACAAAACTAAGGTTCGTTCTGTTAAACTCACTTCGCCCTTTTATCGTTTTGTCCTGCTTGCAGTAATAAGTTTTTATTTTGAAAGATATGCTCTAAAGTGTCCGGCACAGCCGGGGTATCGCAAATTCAAAATGTTCCAGTTTTTCGGTAGCCGTTAATTCTCCTGAGGCTGTTTCCACTATTTTATTAAAAACCTCCTCACCAGCTTGTAAAAGATCTTGTTTTCCCTCCATGACACCGCTCAAATCCAGATCAATATTTTCTCCCATCTGATTAACAGTGTTTTTACAGGCGCAGATTTTGATCACCGGCACTAGAGCACAGCCAAGAGGAGAGCCCCGCCCTGTGGTAAAAGCAAGAATTTGCGCTCCTCCTGCTGCCGCACCTGCCAATGAAAAGATATCATGACCCGGTGTATCCATAATCCAAAGGCCCTTGCGCGAACCGATCTGCTCAGCAAATTCAAGAACACCCTGAATCGGAGTGGAACCGCCCTTCCTGATGTTGCCCAGGGATTTTTCAACTAGCGTAGTAATCCCCCCAGCAATATTCCCTGGACTGGGATTGCCGTCATTTATATTGAGATTGAATTTCTCTTTAACTTCTCCTCGATATTGATCTACAATCTCCCATATTTTTTTTGCCACTTCCCCATTAATTGCCTGCTCAGCCAGGACATGTTCGCTACCAGGAAACCCCGAAGTCTCTGTCAAGATAGCGGTGCCTCCCTTTTCCACCAGTGTATCCATAGCACAACCTAGGCCCGGGTTAGAAGCAACAGCATTGGTAAAGTCGGAGCCACCACATTTTACAGCCACTATCAGTTCTTCGGTGGAAAAGGTCTCTCGTTCTTGTTTTTCTATGATCTTTTCAAAAGTTTTAACTATTTTAGCGCCCTCTCTAACTGCAGCGCTACTACCCCCCGCTTTCTGAATGATCACAGCAGCGCAGGGCTTGTCAGTAATTTCGCTNGCTAACTTTTCAGTATCGATCTGTTCGCACCCCAAACCAACAAAAATAGCAGCTCCAGCGTTAGGTTGTAGCGCCATCCCCTTAATTGTTCTTTCTGTTAAAGCACGATCTTCGCCAAACTCCAAGCAGCCTGTATCGTGAGTTACCGCTATACCGGCGCTACTGCGCGCAGCTATATTTTGGGCTACTACATTGGCACATGTAACCGTCGCAATCACTGCAATATAGTTTCGCACTCCAGGGCGCCCTTTCTTTCTCCGATAACCTTTAAAATACCTCATGAACGCGGCCTCCTTTCGGAAACTAGCCTCTCAGTTATATCCTCAACATTGTGGACATGCACATGCGCACCT
>JGI24707J26582_10001653_pt1 | contig 17310 bp, 14 predicted proteins | sample BioPla1DNA1_FD_26582 | JGI IMG/M metagenome (IMG submission 26582)
CGTACTTCCAAGGCTTATCACGATTTTTCAGATAATCATAAAAACCCTGACGTGTAACTTTTAACGCTCTGCAGTAGAAAGTAATTTTGTCCTTGATTTTTCCATCTTCTGTTTTTAGTGCAATGAATTTCCTTCTTTCTTTTTTGCAGACCTCTGGCGGCTGGCGGCGAAAAAAGCGCTAGCTTCCTCCAAAAATTCATTCAGTTCATTCAACCTCTTGATTTCTTTTGCCTGTTCTTTGGTTTCTTTGCGAAGCTGGCGATTTTCCTCGGCAAGGCTCATTGCATTTTCTGGTGTACGCTCTTTCATATCCAAATCGCCACTTTCAGCGGCCTTTATCCAACCATACAACGTACTATATGGCACTCCTAACTCATCGCTAGCCTTTTTATTCCCAATTTTGCCAGCAAGCTTTACCGCCTGTTCCTTGTAACTCTTATCATAACTTTTTGCTTCTGCCATTTCTCGACACTCCCTTTTCTTCTATTATATTTTTTCGAGCATGAGGTGTCAAGTTTTATTGTAATATATCAAAGTGAACCGTTATTTAAACGGTGGGAATCCTACGGTGCCGGAAGCGTGCTTCATCGGTATGCCAGTTAGCTTTGCAAAAACGTGGGTTCGAATCCCACCTGACCATATCAAGGTCAGCCAGTGGTTTGGATTGCCTTTTAAAAGGTTCTAATATTGAGCTTGTTACAGAGTTAACATGAAAAAGGTGAAGAAAGAACTGTCCAGCAATCCCGAAAATCGGTAACGCAGTACCACTTTAGTCTTGTCGGAGAAAAAATACCGTATATGCACAGCAATTGCCAAAGTTATTACTTCCGCAGTTGTAGTTGGTGTACTTAATTTCTTTGCCGCAAAAGTAGGTATGGGCAGTTTGTAAAATCACACAACATGAGAAAGAGTATCATTATGAAAATCATTATTGATGAAAATCAGCGTGGGTTGTTGTTTAAAAATTGAAGGTTTATAGAGTATTTAAAGTCTGGCAAGCATATAAAATTTGGCCCAAGCTATAATGTATAATATTTACATACAGCCAGTGGATTTGATGTTAATGGTTATAGACTTGAGCTGTATTTAAAAAAACAAAGAGATTGCAGAAGAAGTAGAGATAATTGATGTGCCAGATGAAATGCTTGCGTTACATTTTGTAAATGGAAAATATAAGAAAACGATTACAAGCGGCAAGTATGCTTATTTTAAAGTTTATGATAAGCATGAATTTAAGATGGTAAGCATAAAAAACCCAGAGGTATCTGAGGATATTCCTAAACATTTATTCATAAAAATAGAAGTTGCTGATTATCAAAAAGCTCGGCTTTGTTTTGATGGTAAGTTTGTAAAGCTGCTTGAGTCTGGTTCGTATTATTTTTGGAAAATGGTACAAAAATCACTGCAAGCCTTGTGGATACACGTTCTTTGCAAATTGAAATTATTGGGCAGGAAATAATGGTGCTAGACAAGGTTGCTATCCGAATTAATTTTGTGTGCAATTATAAAATCACAGATTATGTGAAAATTCATACGGAAATTGATGATTACGAAAAGCAGATTCGGATTCTGCTGCAGCTTGCCTTGCGTGAATATGTCGGCAAATATCGTCTTGACGAAATTCTTGAAAACAAGGAGCAGATGTCGCAGGTTTGCCTAGCACGATTAAAAGAAAAAGAAACTGAATATTTTGTTTCTTTCTCCGATGCGGGTGTGAAGGATATTATTTTGCCGGGTGAAATCCGAAGTATTATGAATACAGTTCTGATTGCAGAAAAGAAAGCACAAGCGAATGTGATCACACGCCGTGAGGAGGTAGCTTCTACAAGAAGTCTGCTGAACACAGCAAAGCTCATGGACGAAAATCAGATGCTCTATAAGCTGAAGGAGCTTGAGTATTTAGAGAAAATCTGTGAGAATGTTGGCAGTATTTCAGTAAATGGAGGGACGGATCTCTTGTCCCAGCTAACACACATTTTAAAGGGTAGTTAGCCAATATCGATAAAAGTGCATTATTATGTTTTTTTCAGAATAGTAAAGTAGGATACTATTATATTATAGCAGACTGAAGTATTACTGTACAATATTTTTATTTTTTAGAAATTTATTCCCCACAAAAAACACCACTAGATGTTACTCGCATGGTAACATTTAATGGTGTTAGGGTTAGCATAGGGGGAGTGGACTCCTCCTATTGAGCTTGCAGACTTTTCTGCAAGCTCAATTATTATATCATGATGTATTTTAAGCTGTTATTTTTATTTGGTTTTCTTTTTTGTAGTTGAAATGAGTGATATTATTGCGAAAGACATAAACGTTAACCATGCACCGACACCCTCTAATCCTGTTTTCGGGTTTGTACCGTCGGATGGATTGTTATCCGATGGATTTGATGGATTGTTGGGTTCAGTTGGCTCGTTAGGTTCGCTAGGTTCACTAGGGTTATCGGAATCATCAGGAGGAGTTGGCTCGTTAGGTTCGCTAGGTTCACTAGGGTTATCGGGATCATCAGGAGGAGTTGGTTCTTTATTATCCAGTACCTTTACTATGCAAATAGCTTTAATTTCTGTGCCATCTATTTTCCCGTATACAGTAAAGATTCCAGACTCTTCATACGATGATTTTTCAATATTATCCCAAGTGATCTTTACCTGATATTGAGATCCATCAGAGTAGGTACCCTTTAAGCTAGCTGGTAGAATCGGCTTTTCTCCTGTTTTTGTTTCAATTTCAATTGATTCAACCTCTTTAAGCACCAAGGAGGAGTCGCCGCCAATTGTATTAACTTTAAAATAAGTAGTATAGCTTAAATTATGAGCCATAAACATAGGAATGAATTCTAAACCTGCTGTGGAAAGTGAAAGTTTTCTTAAATCATCTGAAGGATTTACAGTTATTGAATTTGTAAGCTGTGGAGCTAGATTCAAAGTTGTCCACTCTTGATTAGAATCCTTTGCTACCATGACAATAGGACCATACATAATAGATGCGGCTGTCGTATCATCTATTTTATCAGGTGTTTTGTCAAGATGCAGTGCAAATGGCATATTAATTTCAATAATGTCATTTTCATTCCATTCTCTGTCGATTGTTACATAAGTGCTAGTTTCAGCAGATTCAACAATCTTTTCTCCATTCACTGAAACTGTAAATCCATTTACAGCCCAATAAGGAACACGAAGCTTAATAGCCATTTCTCCATTGCCATTTACAGTGATTTTTGAATAATCAGAAGGAAATTCAGTTTCTTGTACAATTGTAAAGCCTTTTTCCGTCCATTCTAATGTTGAAGGCATATATAGATTTACATAAAGTGCAGAACCATCTGTGGATTTAAAATAAACATTTTCTTGATACTTTACATGATTCTCCATTCCTGTTCCATGACAACAAGTAAAGGAATAATAATCATCACTATAACTCTTTCTCTGACCAGCACCAATAGGAAGCATATAGGTTACACCTAAATGAGCATCTTCAGACACGACGGGGTTAATTGATGCTGATATTTGATTTATTAGAGTTCGTTCATAATAATCCATGTATTTAGCGTTTTCGGGGTTGTATGCATAAAGCTCTTTAGAAAGCTTTAACAAATTATATGCGGCACAGGTTTCACAGTTTTTATCTGTAACAATATTTTCACCCTGTGCATAAGGTTCTTTAAACATTTCTCCAGTTCCTACACCGCCTATTGAATAAGCATATCGTGTAGTAACAATATTCCAAAAATTTTCAGCTATATCGTAGTATTTCTTTTCACCGGTAGCTTTATATTCCTCTATTGCACCGATAATTTGGGGAATATGCTGATTAGCATGCAGTCCTGAAATATTATCTTCATTTGCAGCTAAGCCTTCAAATAAATTATTATTATCAAAGAATTTTGCTGCTTCGATATATTTTTCATCATTGGTTATTTCATATAGCTTAGCAAGTGATTCGTTCATTCCGCCAAATTCGCCGGCTATATACATTTTCCACATAGCAGTTCTTTGCTGTTCAGTTGTTTCGCTCAGACGGTCATAAATCCATGAGCCTATTCCTTTAGCAGCTTCAAGTGCTTCCTCATTTCCAGTATAAGTATATGCGTCAATAAAACCTGCTATAATCTTATGCAAGGTATAATATGGTGCCCAAATTACGCCATAAGGTGCGTATTGCTCTAATAAAGCAAATTGGTCTGGTGAATATGCACTTAAAAATCCTTCACCCCATTCTGACGGGTCCTTGCTCCAGCCTGATTGTGGAGAAGATTCAGCTGTGCCGTTCGTCTTAAATTCAGAAGGATCACCTTTGGATTTAAGCTGAAGCTTATGCAGCTCACTTACCATATAATCTAATTTTTCTTTAATTTGTTCATCTTTTGTAGAGGCGTAAGCCAGTGAAAGTGCTGATAAGTAGTGCCCTGTTGAATGTCCTCTTAATAATCCGTCTTCAGCTTCCCATCCACCTAGGGGGCTGGCTCCTTTAGTATCCTCGCCAAAAGCTTTCCTGAAGTTGTATAACATTCTGTCGCTGTCTAAAAGCTTTAGATAAGTTATATCCAAATCTCTGTTGTCAGTTAGTATAGAATCTCCATTAAGTGTGATATCCTCTAGCTTAAAGCCTTCTGCCTGTATAAAGGGAGTAGAGCCGTCCTCATCTAATACCGTTACATTAGCAGTTACTTTAAAGTCACTGTCTATCACTGTTCCTTCTACTGAAAACTCTCCGGATTTCTCGTATTTAGTCTTGTCAATAGATGTAGGCCAAATAACCTTAAGTTTATCTTTTTCGCCATTAGTATATGTTATGTTTGCCATAGCTGGAAGAGTAGGGAATGAACCTTTTAATGTAGAAATATTTATTTGCTCAGCTGATTTAATTTCAGGTACATAGAAAACTGGCTTTACTGTAACTTTAAATTCCTTAGTAAATGTTGCATCGCCTTTTCTGGCTGTTGCAATAAGATTAATTTCAGCATCACAAGCACCTATTGGAGGCCTGCAAACAGTACCGTCGGCAGATAAATGCTTTTTATCGGAACTATTCCAAGTTATTTCAGATCCCCATTCACCCGTTTTAGGAAGGCTCAAATCCTCAATAACTGAATCAAGCATTCCAAGGTTAATTTTATTTAAGTCATGCTCAACTATTTTTTCATCTGTTGGATAAGCCAATACGATTGCTTCAAAATCCTTTGTTTTTTTAGCACTGCCATATTTTATTTCAGCAGTTAATGTGACTTTTGCATCAGTATTTCCAGCTTTTGGTCGCGTTACTTTTCCTGTTGTGGAAATAACTGCTTCATCAGAAGATGTCCATGTTATTGTTGAACCTGAATTTCCTAATGCTGGTAAATCTATATCCGATGTGAGAGCATAAATATCACCTAAATCTAATACATTATAATCAGCATTTACTCTTGTTTCGTCGGGAACTACAAATAATTTGGATACCTGTTCGGGTGTTAATGCAGTACCATATATTCTAAAATCTGCAATCATCATATTCGTAGGTGCATCGCTGTATTGACCTTTTCCTATGTAGTTATTAGTGGTATTTCCCAAGTCTTCAATAACGGTTTCTACTATGGCTTCATTGACAAGAGCACCATCTTGATATAATTTCAAGGTTTTATTTTCACTATCTAAAGTGACAGTTGTTAAAACCCATTGATTAGTAGGAAGGTTATTGTTATATCCTTCTTCACTCGTTCCTTTTGATGCACACTCTTCCTTACTCCAGCCACTTTTTGTTATAGCAGCTGTATATCCACGAGCACCATCATTCCAACCGTCATTAAGTAAATAAATATACTTGTCTGTTCCTGTGCCAAAATCCCAAATTCTTTGGTATCCGGTAGTGTTTTCTATATTTACCCAGCAGCTTATAGTTATTGATTTGTTATCACCTAAGACACCAGCGGGCAGCTTTAACCAACCGCCTTCCTCACCGCCTGATAAATATAACGCATTAACTTCATTTCCGTAAATACTGTCAGTTACGATTTTTGAGCCACCCGTATCTGTTTTATAGATTATGCCTTGCATTCCGTTTCCTGTTACATCTGGTACTATGGTGCTGCTTACGTTTTTAAAATCGTATTTGACGATTAATTCATCGTTGGGTACCTGTGTATCAGCAGCAGAAACAAAGCTGTTTATCAGCATTGAAATAGTTAAAAATGATGAAATAAAGGCTGATAAGTTCTTCTTCATACTCTTTCCTCCCTTTTTTATATTTGAGTAAAAGCTTTTAATAGTTTATTAAAAAAATATTAATTATCTATTAAAATAATATATAATTTGTACTTTTTGTTAATAAATTTTTTTATTTCCTCCTATTTTTTAAAATTAAAACTAGTTTTATGCAATTTAAATATACAAGGAACTGATAAATCTGCGCAAGTATTATCAATTGCTATAAGTATAGCACTCACAAATATGCTTTTCAATACAATTATTTTTGAATTATGTTTAATATCTTAACAACCGCTAATAAATAATTAATATTTTTATAAATAAATATTAATTTTATCTAAATTATCTCAGTACTTTAATAACATATTTAATTTTATTTTACATAAATATAATTATTCATTATTTTGATATATTTGTTAATATAGTTATATATTTAAGATAATAAATTTGAATTTTTACATACAAACGCAAAATCTTTACTTTAATATGATTACTAATATACCTTGTGAATGATATAATTGTGTTGCAGGATAAAAAGGAAAAAGGAAAGGAAAACAAAATGCACAATATTAAAAAGAAAGTTGTTTCTAGTTTTTTAGCTTTTGCAATTACAGTGGGTTATATTCCTACTTTTGCAGCTACCGAAACAGAGGAAAATGAGGGAAATGCCTTATGGCTTACGGAGATTTATCCCAATGATATAAGCCGTAGCAGTACATATGGTGTTTCCGGCGATACTATGGAATTTGTTGAAATAACAAATACCTCTGATGTGGATATTTCGTTCAATGATGGTTATTATTTGCAATATGAATATCCATCGGGAAATGATTATGTCAGAAAGAATTTGAAGGTTTTAAACAGTGATAAGTCAGAAAATGTAATATTAAAGTCTGGTAAAAGTGCAGTTTTTTGGTCNTATAGACCGGATATTGAAAACGCTCCAACAATAGAAGATTTTAGAAAGGAAATGAATATTTCGAGTGATGTTGATGTGTTTTTAGTTGAGGGACAAAACGGCTTTGCAGAAGATAACAGAGGCTTTGCTATTGCTGATAAGGATGGAAACATTGTTTCTCATTTTCGCTATACAACTGCTGTTGACACAGCTGATGGCTTAGCAGTTCATTTAGAAATACCTGATTTCGGTTATGAAATGATTGCAGCAGAGCAGTTGAAGCCTACAAATGCAGGTAAGGTTTATAGCAATCAGTTAAATGGAATTAGCTTAAATGATATTCCGACAGATAATAATCCAAAAGGACTGTATATTACAGAAATTCGTCCTAATGACACAGCTCGTGGTGAGGAATTTGGCGGCACGGGAAGTGATGATTTGATGGAGGCACTTGAGCTTACAAATACTACCGATAAGGATATTGTTTTAAATGAGGAATACCAGCTTTATTATGTAATAAAAGAGGGCAGTAAAAAATATATTCCTATTACAAGCATTGATGGGACGCTTGAATTCAACGGTGATTTCAAGGATTCGAGCACGGTGTGCTTTGAAATCAATGAATAGGTATGATAATAGCCGCAGGGACTACCTGCGGCTATTTTGAGTAAAAGACGATTACTGAACATTTTCAATAATCTTCGGGTATTAAGAAGACAATGTGCTTGTCCTCCGCCTTTACATAGCACTTACGGCGATTATATGTGAAGACCTGCATAGAATCAGTGACGCCCTCATTTGATTTTTCCAGTATCTGTGAAAGGCACTCATACGCAACCCAGAGCGCAATCTCCGGTTTATGAAAGATATGCATGAATGCTGGTGTAAAGTATAATGAGTTTTCCAACCATGTCCAGTCGGTCGTGTCCTCGAGCGAAGGAAATCTGAGCTTTAATCTCTTTTCAATCTCTTTCTTTTCTTCTGCGAGCAGTGACGGTTTAAAGCTCTGCTTGTAAAGCAGCACTGCCTCTGTGAGAGACAGTGATTTCTGATTGAATAGAACTTCTATCATAATGTCTCCTTATAGTATGGCGAAATCGCTGCGGATCTTTCGCGTCTTGGGATGCATCTGTCGGTGCCATTGCCAGCCTGCAAAAGAGGCTTCAGGACAGAAATGTAATGCAGTTCAGTAGCCTTTCTGATAGCTTTATCATACAGCGAGGTTTCAAGCAGCTTGAAAGTGACTGTGTTAATGCCGAGACCTCGGTCAAGCCCAAAAAGCTGTGGGTGAGTATAGATATTATAAGCATGAACGATCAATCGCCGCACTGTTCTGATGCTTTCACCTATATAAAGGGGTCTACCGTTAAGCTCTATAGCATAAACAGCAAACAGACAATCGTCGTAGTTCTGAGTTACCAACGGTATAAGTGAAGGAATGTTGGCAGCGATCCAGGAAATGCCTTCCTTTGATCGAACCCAGTCTTGAGCAGGAATGAAGAGGTCATCCAGATATCTCCTGAAAGATGGTGAATAGGTAGTTGATGTAGTCATAGATACTACTCCTTTCGTATATTGATTTTTATCGGCATATCGTTTACCGGTAAATCAAGTATACTACTAGTCGCAGTAAAAAGGGGAAACCCGATCAGGTTTTCGTTTTTTTTTACAATTTTACGTTGATTTTTTTATATAATCAGCACAACCTTTGATAGATAATCTGTATAGGATATCCCCATTGGCTGTAATTTTTTCTTTTGAGATAAGCTTTGTTTCATAGACTCCCGGAATTGTTTGAATTTCCGTAAATGCTTCGACAAGACCAAGTCCGACCAGTGCTTTTAACCCTTCTGAAATTCCTTTTTTTGTGTAGGTTGACTGGAAGCTTTTAACGGGTTCTTTTCCAAAATCAAAAAGCATCGACAGATCAACAGACCGTCCCGGCAGGTAGTTAACATCTTTATTTACTTTGAGAATGTGTTCCATGTAATTCGCGAGAGCAGTATTATTCGCATTAGAAGGTTTATATTTTAGTTTCGAGTTATCTGAAATGAGCATATTAAATACTCTTTTGGCATTCGGAGTTGAATTATCGTATTTGATTATCTCACAAAGTCTTTCAACGTCTTCAAATATAGCTATTCTTGCAGCTTTGTTATCATTCAATGCCTTGATTCGTTTTATATCAATTTTATTCGGTTTTAGGGACTTCCAATAATTCAGGGCTGTATCACTAATAACTTCTGAGTGCTTTTCTATAGCTGTATCTAACTCTATCTTCACTTTAGTGTTGGAGTATAAATATTTTAAAAACTCATCACATTCAAAGAATGCTTTCATATTGTGCTACCTCGATATTTGAATTCAAGATAAAAACGCTCCCGAAAGTGAACATTTGAGTTCGTTTTCGGGAGAATTTCAAATGGTGCGGATGAAGGGACTTGAACCCCCACGTCTTGCGACACCAGAACCTAAATCTGGCGTGTCTGCCAATTTCACCACATCCGCCCATGGTTGAAATTATTAATATATTTCTTAAGTCAGCTTAAGTATTATATCATAGTTTATTATTTTTGTCAAGGGTTATTTTAATAAACTTTCGATAATTGATAATTTTCTTTTTACTTCTCTAAAAGGGGAATCAAAGCGCACAAGAACAGTATCGGTGCCGATTACTTCAATATCGCACCAATCAATTACAATATCTTCATCTCTGCCAAATAGCCCAAAAAATCTTGACCTGCCATAAACAATTATTCGCAGAATTTTTGCAGTGCAGGTTTCAAATTCAATGTCATCAACATAGCCAAGCCTCGTACCGTCTTTTATGTTTATTACTTCTTTACAACGCAAATCACTGAATTTCATTACCATAAAACCACCTCCGTGGGCTTTATAAAGTATATGAATTTATCAGCTTGTATAATGCATAAAATTAAAAATGCTTTTAAATGGTGATTTGCTCCTTCATTTTTTGAAAGGTTTTTTCACCTATACCTTTTACTTTTATTATATCGTCAATAGTTTTAAAGCTGCCATTTTCATTTCTATAATCAATAATTCTTTGAGCGATTACTTGACCGACGCCTTTAATTTTAATAAGTTCATTTATGTCAGCAGTGTTAATATTGATTTTATTAGTTTTACTGTTATTACTATCTGAACTTTGAGTAGGAGAATCTGTGCTGGTGTAAGTTGGATTTTCGACATATATATAAGATGAAATTTTACTAAAAATAGAATTTCCTATACCCTTTACATTCTTAATCTCATCTATATTATTGAATTTGCCATTTGTCTGCCTATATTGAATAATACTCTCAGCCTTAGCTTGCCCTATTCCATTTAAACGCATAAGCTCAGACTTAGAGGCAGTATTGATATCAATCCATAGCTTTTGTGTGCTTGTGGATTTAGTTTCAGCAGGAGTTATTTCAGTAAACTTATTGTCCTCAGTTGTACTGCTTGTTTTTTTGCCGGAGGAAGTTTTATTGTTTTGATTATCAGATATTTGAGGCTTATTATTGCTGTTTTCATTGTTATTTTCTACATTTTCAGTTGACGTTGGTGATGAATTAATGGGTGAATTTATTTCATCTGAATCACTTGTTAAAACAATATCATTGTTTAATTCATTTGAAGTAAAACTTGTTTGACTATAATTGCTTTTATCACCAAGAATAACATCATAATTTCTATTTTCCTTTGCTGATTTAAACATAAAAGCAGCAATAGCAACAAATACCGAAGTTAAAGCTAAATAGCCCATTACAGTGACGATATTTTTGTTGTTCATAAAAAACCTCACTTTATATTTCATACTATTTTTCAAAATATTTGCATGAAAGTTAATTTGGGAAATTATATAATGAAATTATAACATAAAGCGACAAATTTCGCAAATATTTGAGCAAAAATGTATGTAGAAAATATGGGTGAGTATTTGTATATAATTACTAAATGTATTGCTTTGCAGTAAAAAACTTACAATTATTGTGTTCGTGAAAGGCTCTGTCATAGGTGAATAAAACATTAATATCAGCTAAAAATTTATCCGGTACTATTTTTCTGACTTGATTAATATGCTCAAAATCCTCACATAATAGAGTAAGATGAGGATTTTTTCCGAGATAGCTGCAAAAGCAATTATTATTTGTTATGAAAAAATAGTATCGCTCAAGCTTTTCAGAAAGCTCATTTTCCCAATTAGAGTTTCGACGCACAGCTTCAATCATTGCACATTCATTTTCTGAAGAAATCAATGCACTTGGTCTTAACGCAATGAAATTATTGTTGTTTTTATCAATAAAAAGCTTTAAAGCATCTGAGATTCTAAAAATCACCTCATTTTCAGCTGCTATATAAAGACAAAGCTGAGAAGCTGCAAGAATTTTCTTCATTTTATACGTAGGCAATTTTACAGGTGTGCGAACAAAATTCCGATTATTTTTAAGAAATCTTATACCATATTTTCCTAATAAATATACTTTAAAAGAGCTAGTTGATTCAATTGTTTTAAATTCAAGCTGTCTTACAAAGCTTTTTTCCTTTAATTTTACAAGCTTTTTTGATACACATTCTTTAGTTACATGGTATTTTTTCAGTAAGAGATAATCGAATATTTGTTTTGAAGTAGCGTATATTAAAAAGTTTAGTATCATTAAAATCTCTTGTTCAATATCATTAATAAATGCTTTTGAAATTAAAAAATTAGCTTTTCTAATAGAAGTTGGATATTTAGGGTATAACTCATTGTATATTTCTTTGTCATATATACAGAAAGGAGATTTCTTGTTTTCGTCAGTTAGGCAAGAATATTCGCTTAAAGAAACGCAGTTATAGCTAAAAAGCTGTTTATTTTCTAAAGCAATTTTGCTTTTAGCTTTTTTTATAAGGGTGAACATTTTTTTACTCCTAAATTTTTATTTATAAAATTTATCAAAAGTTATTATTGTTAAAATTATAACATAATAAACTTGTTTTGTAAACCCTTTTTAAGTTTTTTAACATATAGTTAAAAAAACGATATTCTAAGTATAGTTTTTTGGGCGAAATTTATTAATAAAGTAATTGCATTTTACGTAAAAATAAAGTATAATATAAATACACAATAAACAGAAAAGGAGAGCTTTATGTTAGTATCTGCAAAAAAAATGTTGAATGACGCTTTAAAAGGTAAGTATGCCGTAGGTCAGTTCAATATAAACAATCTTGAGTGGACAAAGGCAGTTTTGCTCACTGCTCAGGAGTTAAAGTCACCTGTTATTTTAGGCGTTTCTGAGGGCGCAGGCAAATATATGGGNGGTTATAAGACAGTTGTCGGCATGGTAAATGGTATGTTAGAGGAGCTTAATATCACTGTACCTGTGGCACTTCATCTTGACCATGGTTCTTACGAAGGGGCTTTAAAATGTGTTGAAGCTGGTTTTTCTTCAATTATGTTTGATGGCTCACACTATCCTATCGATGAGAATGTAGAAAAGACCACAGCCTTGGTAAAGCTTGTTAATGAAAAGGGCTTATCACTTGAGGCTGAGGTTGGTTCTATTGGCGGTGAGGAAGATGGCGTTATCGGTACCGGTGAAGTTGCTGATCCAGATGAGTGCAAGAGAATTGCTGATTTGGGAATTACTATGTTGGCTGCCGGCATTGGTAATATTCATGGTAAATATCCTGATAACTGGACAGGACTTAGCTTTGATACTTTAGAAAAGATTAGAAATAAGACGGGTGATATGCCTTTAGTTCTACATGGAGGAACTGGTATTCCCGAGGATATGATTAAAAAGGCAATTTCTCTTGGTGTGGCAAAAATTAATGTTAATACTGAATGTCAGTGGGCTTTCCAGAAAGCTACAAGAAAATACATTGAGGAGGGAAAAGACCTTCAAGGAAAGGGATTTGACCCTAGAAAACTTTTAGCACCTGGTTTTGAGGCTATAAAAGAAACTGTTAAGGAAAAGATGGAGCTTTTCGGTTCTGTTGGAAAAGCGTAATTAACGAAAACAAAAGACGGCTGAAAGAAGCGTTCACTTAGGGATTGAAGAAAACTTAAATGAACAGCTTCAAGCGTGGCAAAAAGGCCAGTCATGTTCAAGCATATGTACTTGAAATGGCTGGTCTTTGTCTTTCGTCATTTTACTGTAATTCATTTTCAGACATTTTTTCTGCTTGTTCAATAATTAATTTAACTGCATCTGCCTGTTTATCAGGTGGATACTTATATTTACGTAGAAGCCGCTTAACGGTAATGCGCATCTGAGCACGTACACTTTCACGTACATCCCAGTCAACTTTCATGCTATTTCGTATATTAATTGTTAGTTCTTTTGCAATTTGCTTCAGCACATCATTTTCATAGAATTCTCTGGCGGATTCATTTTCAGATATAGCATCATAAAATGCTAACTCATCATCAGATAAACCTAGTTCTTCACCTCTTTTATGAAGACTATTCAAATCTTTTGCCATTTCGATAAGCGTCTTTATAACTTCAGCAGTTTCGATTGACCGTTTAGCATACTTATTAACTGATGCTTCTAGCATTTCTGAGAATTTTTTAGCTTGAACAACGTTTNTTCTAGAAATCGCCTTAATTCTACCATCAAGCAATCTTCGTAATAGTTCTAATGCTAAGTTTTTTTGCGGAAGCCCTCTAACTTCCTCTAAAAATTCATCAGAAAGTATGGATATATCTGGTCTATTTAAGCCTACCGCTGCAAGAATATCTACTATCTCTTCTGAAATAACAGATTTTGAAACTAGTTGTTCTATTTCATATTCAACTTGATCTTTTGTTTTCTTAGGTTTACCCTTGGGTAACAATTTTATTATTCCGGCTTTGACCGCTTTAAAAAAACTTATCTCAAGGTTAATTTCTTGTGCTTTTTCTGATGTGGCGCACAGAGCATATGCTTTTCCTATCTCAACTACAAAGTTTAGAAAGTCTTTTTTTTCTTCTTCTTTTTTTCCAAGAATGAAGTCTACACATCTAACTATACAATCTATTCTTTGAGATGCTGTACCATCTAAGTAACAGCTATAATCGAATCCGTGTAACAAACCTTTTATTTGCTCATATTTTTCCATCATTAAATCTACTGCAACCTGAGGATCAATACCAGTTGTTTTTCTATCAGAAGGGGTATATTGTGCAAGGGCACTTCGAAGATTATCAGCTATACCGATGTAATCTACAACTAATCCACCAGGTTTATCTTTAAACACACGATTGACTCGCGCTATAGCTTGCATTAGGTTATGCCCNCTCATAGGTTTATCAATATACATAGTATGCAAACACGGAACATCGAAACCTGTTAGCCACATATCACAAACAATCACAACCTTTAACTCATCATGCGGGTCTTTCATCCTTTTTGCAAGAATTTTTTTCTGAGCAGAAGTAGTTGAGTGCATCTGGAATTCTGGTGGATCTGACGCAGCAGATGTCATAATAACTTTAATTGTTCCTTTATCCACTTCAGAATTATGCCATTCTGGACGATATTTAATAATTTTTGAGTATAGTTTAACGGCTATGTTTCTAGACATTGTTACAAACATAGCTTTGCCACTGAGTGCACTCTGTCTCAGATCATAATGGTGTAAAAAATCCTTTGCAATAACATCAAGACGAGTATCGGTTCCTACAAGAGCTTCAAGTCTAGCCCACTTTTTTTGTTGATTGATTACATATGTTTCTTCTTGTTCTTTTACAATTTCCGCATATTCAATATCTATTTTAGGCTTGAACTCCTGAGGAATATCAAGCTTAGCAATTCGGCTTTCATAATATATAGGAACGGTTGTTCTATCTTTGACTGCCTGCGTTAAATCATAGATATCAATATAATCTCCAAATAATGCAGGTGTATTTTTGTCACTCAATTCTACTGGAGTACCAGTAAAACCTATAAAAGAGGCATTTGGTAAAGCATCGCGCATATATTTAGCAAATCCAAAAGATACCTTGCCATCCTTCTCTTTAGCTTCTAGTCCATATTGGCTACGATGTGCTTCATCTGCAATTACTATTACGTTACGACGATTTGTTAGTGCTTCATTACTTTGATCACTTTCATCAGGCAGAAATTTCTGGATAGTAGTAAATATAACTCCACCAGATTCAACACTTAATAAATCTCTTAATTGTTTTCGGTTTTCTGCTTGCTTTGGAATTTGACGTAGGTAGTGAGCACTTTTGGCAAATGTTCCGTAAAGCTGATCATCTAGATCGTTTCTATCTGTAATAATAACTATCGTAGGATTGTTTAGCTCAAGAACTAATTGTCGGGCATACATTAGCATGGAAAAGCTTTTTCCACTTCCTTGTGTATGCCAAATAACACCTACTTTTCTATCTCCATTTTCTGCAGCAGCAATATGTGTCTTATATAATGCTTTTTTTACTGCAAAATACTGGTGATAACCAGCAAGTATCTTAAAAGATTTATCCTCTTCATGAACAAAAAACGTGTAATTAGATATTATGTTCAAAATACGTTTTTTGTCCATCATTCCTTGTAGCATTACTTTCAATTGAGGCGAAGATTCTGGTGCTTCACCGTTTCCATCAACAGTTCGCCAAAACATAAAACGATCAAAATCTGAAGAAATTGTTCCTACCTTTGCGTTTATTCCATCGCTTGTAACTAAGAAGGCATTGTAATTGAAAATAGTAGGAATATCTTTTTTATATGTTTGTAATTGATTGAAGCCTTCAACAATACCAATATCTTCATTGGACGCATTCTTCAATTCAATGATTGCAAGCGGTATACCGTTTATAAAGACAACAACATCGGGACGACGTTCTTTACCATTCTCGATAATTGTATACTGATTTACAGCTAAAAATTCATTATTATCAATGTCTGTTAAATCGAAAATATAGGCTTTTTCAGTTTTTACATTTCCGTCTTTTTTTCGTATTTCTACGTCGATCCCGTCAGTTATCATTTTAAAAAAAGCGACATTGTTCTGTGTGATAGACATACTTTGATGGCGCGTTATTTTTTTTACCAAATCATCAATTACCTTATCAGGNTACTGTCGGTTAACTCTCTTGAGGGCACTGTGCAGACGATCATACAAGNCAACATCTCCAAAACTCTCCCGTTCAGAAAAACTGCCGCCAGGTGAGATATCTGGGCCATAAATTGTTTGGTAGCCTAAATCTTGAAACCATTCCATTACTGCTTGCTCAAGATGGTATTCAATAAAATTTGACATATCACTCACCTACCTTTATGTGATGTTTGCTTTTTATGTATGAAGTCTGATGTTCAAGCTCTGGATACACAAAAGCTTCATTAATACCTATAATATCTAGTTCTTTAAGTATCGATTGTTTGTGCTCTTGCGGAATAACCAATGAGCGTGGAATGCCGTCGCCAAAGTCTTTAATAAGCTGATCCTTTAAATTAAATGTATTCTTAAGAAAATAATCTGGTTTTTCAATGTCTATACCCAGTAGTAAGAAAGCTCCATTTTGCCTTTTAATTCGTTCGTTATTTTTGGGGGCAACAACAGGAATATANTTTGTTCTAAATATGTTCTCNAGTTTTTCATTCTTTTCTTTATAATCTAAAGCATTATTTATTAAACCTTTTTGAACAAAATAGTCGACAAAAGCTTCAATGCTTTTCCCATCATATTCAGCAAGNGCAGCAAAATACTGTACTTGCTTTTCTGTTGGACGCTGTAATGATTCTATGAGAATAAGTATTTCGCCATCTTTATCTTCACAAGTTTTGTCAGAGCAGGCAAAATATAAAGCTATAAGAGGATTTGTTGTAACATCAATTAACCTTGTTGGAAGCCCATAATGCTGCATTTTCACGAGCTGCTCAAAATCAGTCATGTGATTACCAAACTCATATGGTTCTTGCAAAATCAAGTCATTAATTAAAGCTGTTTCTTTACTAATCATGTTGTTGCGAAAAATACTAGCATCCATTGGAAAGTCAATATTTGCTTGCCCTCTAAATAGCAAAGTGCCTGTTGTGTTGTTTTCAATAATTGTGCTATTATATCTTGAAATCTTGTCGAATAAGTGTCCAACACTAAAAACTGTAGCTTCCTCTTCGAATGCTTCTTGTACATATTCTTCATAATCAGTCATTATGCTTCACCTACTTCCACTGGTAATTCTCCGCTTATAAGCTTTGGTAAAAGAGTATCTCTTATTTCAGCCAAAACAGCATTTTCTTCTTTTAGTTTTGC
>JGI24707J26582_10001658_pt1 | contig 17297 bp, 15 predicted proteins | sample BioPla1DNA1_FD_26582 | JGI IMG/M metagenome (IMG submission 26582)
TGTGGAAGTAACCTTCCTGCCGGCCGACGGCCAAGGCGTCGTCGACTTTTCCAGCTTGGACGATTATGTACGGGCAAATACAAAGGTCTTTGTCCTGACTCATGCTTCGAATGTCACCGGCAACCTGGCGGATATAGAGACTGTGGAGGAGTTTTGCCGCCGGCACCAGCTGATCCTAATTATTGATGCCGCACAGACAGCAGGCTTTTATCCTTATCATCTCAAATCTTCTGCCATTGATATTCTGTGTTTTACAGGCCACAAGGCCCTCTACGGACCCCAGGGGATTGGCGGCATCTATGTCAGGCCGGGCCTGTTTTTGCGTCCCCTTAAGATCGGGGGCAGCGGTATTCAGACTTTTTCCAAGACCCATCCAATCCAGATGCCGGAAGCGCTGGAATCCGGTACACTTAATGTACCGGGGATTGCAGGCCTGTTAGCCGGCGTCCGCTATGTGCAAGCCAAGGGACTGGACGAGCTGCGGCGGGAAGAAGAGCTGACCAGCTATTTTTACAACAAGGTCAGGGAAGTGCCTGGTGTGCAAGTATACGGAGATTTTTCTGACTCAAACCGCTGTCCGATTGTGGCTCTGAACATTGGGGGTTTGGAGTCGAGTTTTGTCAGCCAGGTCTTGGCCGATGAATACGGGATCTGTACGCGCCCTGGCGGGCACTGCGCTCCTTTGCTGCACATTGCCTTGGGGACAGAGAATACAGGTGCAGTGCGCTTTAGCTTTTCCCATATGAACACCAAAGAAGAGCTGGATTTTGCATTGCAGGCTCTGCATGACTTAACGGACAGGGACTGGGGTGGCTTTCTGTGAGGGAATCCAGGGTGGTAGTGACCTTCCATACTACAACCGAGGCCATGGCCTGGGAACGTGCCTGCAAGCAGGCGGGGCTGCCGGGGAGGCTGATTGCCATGCCTGTCCAAATCAGTGCCGAGTGCGGCTTGGTTTGGCTGATCACGCCGCAGGACAGGGAGGATCTCCTCGGGCACGCGAAGCGCTTACGCCTGGGTTATAAAGATGTGGTAGAATTAGAGTAGAAGTGAGGTGGGAGCATGTCAGAAAAGATGTTGTTCTGCAAAGGCGGCGGCTGAACCGCGAAACTTGGACCGGCGGTCCTAGAGAATATATTGGCGAAACTTCCCAGAGTAGAGGATCCCAACTTTCTGGTAGGCTTTGACCACGCAGATGATGCCGCAGTGTATCAATTAACTGATGACCTGGCCATTGTGCAGACTTTGGATTTTTTCCCGCCCATGGTAGATGACCCGTACATTTTCGGCCAGATTGCTGCAGCGAACGCCCTCAGCGATGTCTATGCCATGGGGGCGGTGCCGAAGACCGCGCTCAATATTGTCTGTTTCCCGGAAAAGATGGATATTGATATTCTGGACAGGGTGCTGCAGGGTGGCAGCGAGAAGGTGATGGAGGCCGGCGCGGTCTTGGCCGGAGGACATTCCATTGACGATGTGGATGTGAAATATGGGCTGTCGGTGACGGGCATTGTTGATCCGAAGAGGATCTTTACCAATGTGGGCTGCCGGCCCGGAGATGTGCTGATTTTGACCAAGCCTCTGGGGGTGGGAATTGTCTGCAGCGCAGATCGGGTGGGAGAAGCCTCGGCCAGTGCCATGGAGGCAGCGATCCGGTCCATGACCACCTTGAACAAGTATGCGGCGGAAGTTGTGCGCCGTTTTCCCGTGCATGCCTGCACTGATGTGACGGGGTTCGGCTTCCTGGGGCACTTGCATGAGATGCTGGGAAGCGGGACTACAGCTGTCATTTACAGCGATCAGATTCCGCATATTCCGGAAGCACTGCACTATGCGGAGGAGTTTTTGATCACAGGTGCAGCCCAGCGCAACAGGAATTTCTTAGAGAACTCTGTGGAGATAGAACCTCAGGTTCCCTTTGGCATTGAAGAGGTGCTCTTTGATCCCCAGACGTCCGGGGGGCTTTTAGTCAGCCTGCCTAGGGAAGCTGGGGAACAAGTCCTTGCTGAACTGGAAAAACTGGGGCTCCCCTGCGGCATTGTGGGCGAGGTTGCAGATCGAGGCGGGAAGGAGATTATAGTGCGATGAAAAGGACAGTTGATGCTACAGGCTTAGCCTGTCCCCTGCCTGTTGTGGAAACGAAAAAGGCCCTTAGGGAAATGTCCGGGGGCGAGCTTGAGGTGATTGTGGATAACATCGTCTCCCTGCAGAACCTGGAGAAAATGGCCAAACAGATGGGTCTGGCTTACAGGCTGGAGACGGTCAGCGACGCCAAGCATATTATCCACATTACAGCCGATGAAAGCTCAGGCGAGGNNGNAACNTCCNGGAAGCAGGCAGATGCAAGGCGCTCAGGCGATGCAGTTGTGGTACTCTCCTCAGACAGAATGGGAAGGGGCGATGAGGAGCTGGGGCGGGTATTGATGAAGAGCTTTGTCTACGCCCTCACCGAAATGGATCCCCTGCCCGCCAAAGTCCTGCTTTACAATGCCGGAGTCAAGCTGTCTATTAAGGGTTCCGACACCTTGCCTGATTTGCAGAAGCTTGAGGCGCAGGGTGTAGAGATTCTTAACTGCGGGACTTGCCTGGATTTCTTCCAGCTTACATCTGAACTTGGCGTGGGTTCAGTCACAAATATGTATGAGATCGTGCAAAGTCAGATGGATGCCGGAGTGATTATCAAACCATAACCTGAAAGGGGTTGATGTGTTGAGATATTTGACTTGGTACAGGCCTGGACAGCACGACTATGGGTACGCTGAGCGGGCGATGAAGGCGGGGTTGGCAGGCTTTGAAGTTGTTCATCGACAATCGTATTTAACCCCGGAAGTACAGGAACAGTACCTGGAAGATTTAAGGCGCATCAAGGTGGAGTTAGGGGCTATGGTTGCAGTGCACGCCCCTGCCGGAGATGTGAATTTGGGCAGTTTGAATTCCAGGGTGCGGCAGGCGTCCTTTGAAGAGATCAGGGAAAGCATGGAGTTTGCCAGCCGGATCGGGGCTTCCGTTGTGGTTATCCATCCAACTCCTGGGATTCTGGGGATGCCTGAGGGCAGGTGGTCCAGGGAGGAACAAGTGCCCAGGCATGAAGGGGAGAAACTCGCCAGGCAGGAGGAATACCTGATCCGGGCGGTAAAGGATTTGGCCGACTTGGCGCCTGATTTGCTGCTCTGCCTGGAAAACTTGGTTTATCCCCATGAGATCTACCGCAGTCCCGAGGATATGGCGGAGCTGGTTAAAAAGATCAACCGGACCAATGTCGGTGTTACGCTGGATGTAGGGCATGCAGCGGTGTGCGGGCATAAGCCTGAAGACTTTCTGCATCGGCTGCAGGATGAAATCTTCCATGTCCACCTCCATGACAACGACGGGGTGATTGACCAGCATTTGCCCTTGGGCAGAGGTGTGATCGATTATGTGGCTGTGATCCACTCCCTTAAGGAAATGGAATATCAAGGCGTGGTGAATTTGGAGTTCAAGCTGGAGGATCCTGCAGGCTACTCAGAGTATATTCGTCAGTTTTAGCAGGTGAAGCATGTATACAAAGGATCAACTGAAGGAACAGATTAAGAGACTGGGCATCAGGCCAGACGATACGCTGCTGGTCCATTCTTCGATGAAGGCTGTGGGCGAGGTGGAGGGCGGGGCGGATACCGTCCTCGATGCTTTCAGTGAGTACTTGGCACCAGGCCTGTTGGTTCTCCCCACCCACACCTGGAGGCAGATGAGTGACAGCTACAATGTCTTTGACGTTCTGCGTGAGCCCTCTTGCGTCGGGCTTTTGACCAATATGTTCAGGGAACGCCCGGGGGTGATTCGCTCCTGGCACCCTACTCACTCTGTGGCGGCCTTAGGGAAGGATGCCGAGGAGTTTACCCGGGGCGAAGAGGTGTTTGACACCCCCTGCCCCCGGGAGGGCTGCTATGGAAAACTCTATGATCGCAAGGGCAAAGTGCTGTTTTTGGGTGTGGAACTTAACCGCAACACGATTATCCATGGGGTGGAGGAATGGGCAGGCATCACCAGGCTCACGGTGGAACATCAGCCTCTGCAAATTCTGACGCCGGACGGGCGCCTTATAGACCGGCCGCTGCGGCGCCATTATTTCCCGCTGGGGGATGTCTCAGAAAACTACAGCAAACTTACAGAACCTCTTCTGCATAAGGAAATTGCCGTACAAGGGAAAATCGGCGATGCTAGGAGCATATTGGTCGACGTTGCCCCTATGGTAGAGTTAACGATGGAGTTCTTGGAGCGAAACCCCGATCTGTTCGTAGATGGGGAACCTATTCCGAAAGAGTGGTATTACTAATGGAACGCCTCAAGCAGCAGCTAGACTTTGTTATGGAAATTGACAAGCTGAAGCATATTTATCGCCAGAACCTGGTCGCGGACGGTTCCCGGCGGGAAAACGACGTCGAACATTCCTGGCACTTGGCAGTCATGGCGGTTCTCTTGCAGGAATACTCAGCAGAGCCCGTTGATTTGCTGAAAGTTATCAAGATGGTTCTCCTCCATGACCTGGTGGAAATCGATGCCGGCGACACTTTCTGCTACGATCCAGAAGCGGGTTTGGACAAAGAAGAACGCGAACTGAAGGCGGCTGAGCGTTTGTATGGGCTCTTGCCCCCTGACCAGGGCGGCGAGCTGCGAGCCCTGTGGGATGAGTTCGAGGCAGGGAAAAGCCCGGAGGCCAAGTTTGCCATCTGTCTAGACCGCCTNCAGCCCTTTCTCAACAACTACCATACCGAGGGAGGCACCTGGCGCAGGCACAATGTAGTCAGTTCGCAGGTGCGAAAACGTATGGCGCCTGTGGGTGAATGCTCCCCCGAGCTGGGTGAACTGGTGGAGAGCCTGATCGAAGATGCCATTGCACAAGGCCTCCTAGGGACAGGCCCTCGATCAAATGGAACAAATTGACGAATAACGTAAAAGAACTAGGCTTGCGGGCCTAGTTCTTTCGTACGTTAAAGTTCTTTTATTTCACAACGATGTTGTAGATGCGGCCAGGGACGTAGATCTCTTTGACGATGGTCTTGCCGGCGAGGGCCCTTTGAATATTGCTGTTGGCCATCACCTTNTCCCTGGCTACTTCCTGAGGATCATCGATGTTGACTGTTACATCGCCCCGAACTTTGCCGTTCACCTGCACGCCGATGGCGATGGTCCTGGCGATTGTCTTTTCTTCGTCATAGGTTGGCCAGCTCTGCTCGTTGAGCATGCCGCCAAAGCCCAGGATTTCCCACAGCTCCTCGGTGATATGGGGAGCTACTGGATTGAGGAGGATCAGGAAAGTCTTCATTTCCGCCTGGTTAATCGATCCAACCTCATTGATGTCGTTGAGCAGGGTCATCAAAGCTGCAATGGCTGTGTTGAACTTCAGGCTCTCATAGTCGTGGCTTACCTTCTTAATGGTCTGATGCATCTTGGCTTCCAGTTCTTTGCTGTAGCTGTCCCCTGGCTTCACGCTGTCCTTCAGCTTCCAAACCCGGTCCAGGAACCTCTTGCAGCCCCTGACGCCGTCGGTACTCCAGGGCACGCTCTTCTCGAAGTCGCCGATGAACATCTCATACATGCGCATGGTGTCTGCACCGTACTCCGCCACAACATCGTCGGGGTTGACCACATTGCCCCTGGACTTGGACATTTTTTCATTGTTCTCGCCCAGGATCATGCCGTGGGAGGTGCGCTTAAGATAGGGTTCAGGCTGGGCCACCACACCGATATCGTACAGGAATTTATGCCAGAACCTGGAGTAAAGCAGGTGGAGGGTAGTGTGCTCCATGCCGCCGTTGTACCAGTCCACCGGCATCCAGTAGTCCAGATGTTCCTTGCCTGCCAGGGCCCCGTCATTGTGAGGATCCACATAGCGCAGGAAATACCAGGATGAGCCTGCCCATTGGGGCATGGTGTCCGTTTCGCGCTCTGCCGGGCCGCCGCAGGCCGGGCAGGCGGTTTCTACCCAGTCCCTGATCTTGGCCAGGGGAGATTCGCCGGTGTCAGTTGGTTCATAATTTTCCACGTCAGGCAGGCGCAGCGGCAGTTCCTCTTCGGGAACCGCTACCCAGCCGCACTTTTCGCAGTGAACTAGAGGAATTGGTTCGCCCCAGTAGCGCTGTCTGGAAAACACCCAGTCCCGCAGCTTGTAGTTGACTTTGGGGACTCCGAGGCCCTTTTCTTCCAGCCAGGCAGTGATCTTCTGCTTGGCACTTGCCACATCCAAGCCGTTGAGGAAGCCGGAGTTAACCATGGTGCCTGTCTCGGTCTGGGTATAGGCTTCCTTGGTCACATCGCCTCCTGCCACCACTTCCACGATGGGCAGGCCGAATTTGGCGGCAAATTCCCAGTCGCGCTGATCATGGCCCGGTACCGCCATGATTGCCCCTGTCCCATAGCTCATCAACACATAGTCGGAAACCCAAATTGTGATCTCCTGTCCGTTTACGGGATTGATGGCCATCAGACCTTCCACTCGAACTCCGGTCTTCTCCTGATTCAGCTCGGCGCGCTCAAACTCTGATTTTTTGCGTGCTTCCTCCTGGTAGGCCCTGACTTCCTCCAGGTTTTCGATGCGCTCCTGGAGCTCTTCCAAAACGGGGTGTTCAGGCGAAATTACCATGTAGGTGGCGCCAAAAAGTGTGTCCGGCCTTGTAGTAAAGACAGTCAGAGTTTGATCGGTATCTTTGATCTGGAAGGTAACGTCTGCACCTTCGGAACGCCCGATCCAGTTCCGCTGCTGGATTTTAACCCGCTCGATGTAATCCACCTGTTCCAGGTCATCGATGAGCCTTTCCGCGTATTCAGTGATTTTCAGCATCCACTGGTTCTTAACCCTGGTTTCCACCGGGTGCCCGCAGCGTTCACAGCCATTGTCCACGACTTCTTCATTGGCCAGGCCAATTTTGCAGCGGGGGCACCAGTTAATCGGCATCTCTTTTTTATAGGCTAAACCCTTTTCGAACAGCTTGAGGAAAATCCACTGGGTCCATTTAAAGTAATTGGGATCAGTGGTGTTTACTTCCCTGGACCAGTCGAAGGAAAAACCCAGGCTCTTCATCTGCTCCTTAAAGCGGTTGACATTGCGCTCGGTGACTATAGCCGGGTGGATTTTGGTCTGAATGGCGTAGTTTTCTGCAGGCAGGCCAAAGGCGTCCCAGCCCATGGGGAAAAGGACATTGTAGCCTTCCATCCGCCGCTTGCGGGCCACCACATCCAGCGCGGTGTAGGGCCTGGGATGCCCTACATGGAGCCCTTCCCCGGAAGGATAGGGAAACTCAACCAGGGCATAGAACTTCGGCTTGCTGTAGTCTGAGCTCGTCTTGAAGGTCTCATTCTCTTCCCAAATCTTCTGCCACTTCTTTTCTACCTCTTGATGGTTGTAACGGGCCATTTAACTTCCTCCTAGGTTCGAAATATAAAAAAATCCTTCTTCTCTGCACTTAGAGACGAAAGATTCGCGGTACCACTCTAATTGTGAGAGCTTGAACGGAAGTTCCCGCTCAAGATCACCACTCAAGCATGATAACGGAATGACCGGCCTGCGCTAAGTAGACCTTCACGCAGGCAGCTCCCAGGCGAGTTCTGGCTGAGGATGTGTTGCTTTGCACCGAACAGCAACTCTCTAAAAGCATCCGACGGACCATACTGCTCCTGTTCACAGCCTTTTTGTATATGTGACATTGTATCAATTTGGCTCTGCAGTGTCAACAGATTGGGCCGTTTTGGGATTCTCCTCCTGTTTTCTCAGTTCGGGCATTCCATTTTTCAGTAAAAATACTATTTACAACCATAAATTTGCGTGCTATACTATTTGCAATCAAATATTTTGCGAAAACCGATGATGCGGAAGTAAAGGTGATTATGCTCACACAGAGATCCCGGGGAAGGTGGGAGCCGGGTTGAAAACAGGTCATCAAATGGCCCGCGGAGGGTGCGGTGAACGGCAGGCATGTTTGCGTGCCCAGTAGCCTGCAACGTGTAGGCATACGTCAGTTGCCGGGGATATGATGGTATCCTGCTAAGTGCATGAGCTTTTGCTCATGAATCAAGGTGGCACCGCGAGTTCTCCGAACCCGCCCTTGACATCGATCGTCAGGGGTGGGTATTTTTTATTCCCGCCCCGGCATGGAAGAGGGGGGATGGCAGCATCACTTTACCCTGGTCATCATCACTAAGCAAGGAAAGAAGGAGGACAACATGTCAAAGGGACGTTTTGGAATGCATGGGGGACAATACATACCCGAGATATTGATGGAAGCAGTACACGAGCTTGAGGATGCCTATTTTACGCTCAAGGATGAGCCGGAGTTTCAAGCTGACCTGCAGAATCTGCTGAACAATTACGCGGGACGGCCATCGCCTCTGTACTATGCTGAGAAAATGACGCGGGACCTGGGCGGGGCAAAAATCTACCTAAAGCGGGAAGACTTGAACCACACCGGCTCCCACAAAATCAATAATGTTCTGGGGCAGGCCCTGCTGGCCAGGGGCATGGGGAAAAGGCGGCTGATTGCAGAAACCGGCGCGGGACAGCACGGTGTGGCCACCGCTACCGCAGCCGCACTCATGGACATGGAGTGTGAAATCTTCATGGGTGCCGAGGATATGAAAAGACAGGCCCTGAATGTTTACCGTATGCGCCTCTTGGGTGCGAAAGTAACCGCGGTGGAATCCGGAACTGCATCCCTCAAGGATGCGGTCAACTACGCCCTGGGTGAATGGGTGCGCACGATCAGCGACACCCATTATGTCATAGGTTCAGTGGTAGGGCCCCACCCCTTCCCGGTTATGGTAAGGGACTTCCAGGCAGTAATCTCAGCTGAGACTAAGAAGCAGATTCTGGAGGCGGAGGGCAGGCTGCCGGATGCCGTTTTGGCCTGTGTGGGCGGAGGTTCGAACTGCATCGGCGCCTTTTATCATTTCATTTCCGAACCGCAGGTGCGGCTGATCGGCTGTGAAGGGGCAGGCAAAGGAACGGATCGCTTTGACACAGCGGCCACCATCACAACTGGGAGCCCCGGAATCTTCCACGGTATGAAAACCTACTTCTGCCAGGACGAGTTCGGACAAATTGCCCCGGTCTACTCCATCGCCGCAGGTTTGGACTATCCCGGCGTGGGACCTGAACATGCCTATCTATATGAGACGAAANGGGCAGAATATGTAGCGGTAACCGATGAGCAGGCAGTAGAGGCCTTTGAATACCTGTCAGTTACCGAGGGCATTATTCCAGCAATTGAAAGTTCCCATGCGGTGGCCTATGCCCGCCTGCTTGCACCTCGCATGCAGAAGGACGAAATCATGGTGGTTAACCTTTCTGGGCGCGGCGACAAGGACTGTGCAGCCATTGCCCGCTATCGAGGGGAGGATTTAGTGGAATGAGCATTAAACAAGTGTTTTCACAGGGCAAAGCGGTGATTCCTTACCTGGTTTGCGGCTATCCTGACTTGGCGGCAACAGAGGAGCTGGTGCGGACCCTGGCCGAAGCAGGCGCTAGCCTAATCGAACTGGGGATTCCCTTTTCCGACCCAGCAGCAGACCCTCCCCTGATCCAAAGGATCAATGAGGAGGCCCTTGCAGGTGGAGTAACTACAGATCAAATCTTTGATCTGGTGCAGGGCCTGGGAACTAAGACTGAGATTCCGCTTGCCTTCAGGGCATATGCCAATCTTGTGTATAAATACGGAACAGAGCGGTTTCTAGCCAGGGCGGCAGAACTTGGCATCAAAGCCCTGACCCTGCCTGACGTTCCTTATGAAGAANGGGAAGAGTTTGCCANGGNCTGCAGCCAGGCGGGTGTTGCGCTGACTTCTGTTGTTGCCCCTGCTTCGGNGGCGAGGATTGAGAAGATTGCACGTGAAGCCCAAGGGTATATCTGTCTCTCTCTGCCCCCTGGCTTTAACGGGTTCGACTGGGCTGCACTGCGCCGGGCGACAGTTCTTCCGGCGGTTGTGCCCTTAGGCGGCAGCTCCCTGGATCAGCTCGGGGAAACATTATCCAGGGCAGATGGCGTGATCATCGATGCAGAGGTGATGGAGACTGTGGCAGAACATGGCAAGGATGCCTCGAGTTTCGTGTACAATTGCGTGAAAAACATCATCCATCGGGTGCGGGAGATGGGGATGGGCTCGGCAGTATGAGCCGGGCACCTCAGCCGGCTGACCCGAAAAATCGGGAAGGCCGGCTGTGCCCTGCCAAACAATACTGGCCCTGCCGACAAGGAAAACGTCTCTCACAAGGAGAAGAAGAACAAGAAACTTTGCAGTAATAACCAGAGAAGTGAGAGGCGAGTATTATTTATGGAAACAGCAGCAATTGCACTTTTTCTTGCAACGTATATTTTGCTTTTGGCGCTGCCCCGGTTCAGGGCACATGTAGCGGTTCTGGCGGCAGGTGCCTTCATCATTTTGGGCATCATGCCCCTGAATCTGGTCGGAGGCGCGGTGGACTGGAATGTGATCTTGATGATTGCCGGCACCATGGGCATTGTGGCACTTTTTATCGAGTCCCGCATGCCGGCGCGTCTGGCAGACTTGATAGTTGAGAAAACGCCCAGCTTGAGGTGGGCTGTGGTGGCTTTGTCATTATTCTCCGGGATTATCTCGGCCTTTGTAGATAATGTGGCTACCGTATTAATAGTAGCGCCGGTTGCCATCAGCATGGCAAAAAAGCAGGGGATTTCGCCTGTGCCCAGTGTTATCGCGGTGGCTATAGCTTCCAATCTGCAGGGGGCGGCCACTTTGGTGGGGGACGCTACCTCGATTATGCTTGGCGGCCATGCGGGCATGGACTTTCTTGACTTCTTTTTCGCCAAGGGACGCATCGGCATCTTCTGGATTGTCCAGCTTGGGGCACTTGCGGCAACGGCAGTTCTGTACTGGATCCTTCGTTCCGTCGAAGGCGAGGTGAAACCCCAGGGGCGTACTGAAGTGAAGGACTATTTCCCTTCCTTCCTCCTGGTTTTCATGGTAGCTCTGCTCATCCTGGCGTCCTTTATCCCAAACAAGCCCGAGATCACCAACGGTCTGATTTGTGTGGGACTGATGGTCATCGGCTTGGTTAGGGGTGTAATTAGGGGCAACAGTCTCAAGTGGGTCTGGGAAAATCTGATGGAAATTGACTTTTTCACTTTGTTCCTGCTCATCGGCCTGTTCATTGTGATTGGCGGCCTGACCCAGGTAGGAGTGATTGACAAGGTGGCAAGTTTCATTGTCAACGCCGGCCGGGGCAATGTCTTTCTGATTTATACCCTGGTGGTGTGGATCTCTGTAGCAGTTTCAGGTTTTGTGGACAACATACCTTACGTAGCTACTATGCTCCCTGTGGTGGGCGGTGTAGCCTCCCTGCTGGGCATCGAGCCCTATCTGCTCTACTTCGGCCTTTTGATCGGAGCCACGCTGGGGGGGAACATTACTCCGATCGGGGCATCGGCCAATATTACCGGACTGGGCCTCCTAAGAAAGGAAGGCTATGAGGTTAAGGCCGGAACGTTCATGCGCATCAGTGTTCCTTACACACTGGCTGCCGTCACCACCGGCTATATCTTGAACTGGCTGCTCTGGAGCGGAACGCTGTGATCGGAACGCAAAATGAAAGCTCCCTGCATGCCAGTTTGAAAGAGCACTACCGCCGCCCAGGCGACCTTGTGGAGGGGCGCATTGGCGGATACCATATCGACCTGATCCAGGCAGAACGCCTTGTGGAGATTCAAACTCAGAATTTCAGCTCCATTAAGCGCAAACTGGCCGATCTCCTGGAGGGGCACAACGTTCAGCTTGTCTACCCAATTGTGCTGAGGCGGGACATTGTGAAGGTTGCGCCGGAAACAGGCGAACTGTTGAGTACGAGGAAATCCCCGAAGAAGGAGGATGTCTACGATCTGTTTGCCGAGCTGGTCAGCATTCCCCATTTGATTCTCCATCCGCATTTAACGGTGGAAGCGATCTTTATCAAAGAACGGGAAATCCGCTGCGACGATGGAAAGGGCAGCTGGCGGCGGAGGGGCGTAAGCATTGTAGACCGCACGCTGGCGGAGATAGTAGACACAAGGTCCTTTGCCTCGGCCTCTGATTACTTAAGCCTTCTGCCCGAGGATCTGCCCAGCCCCTTTACAAACAAGGACTTGGCGGCAAAGGCGGGGATATCCCGGTCCAAGGCGCAAAAAACAACCTATACATTTAGAAAGGCAGGCCTCCTTGCGGAAGTTGGCCGCAAAGGCAACGAAATCCTGCATGCAAGAAACCAGGATTCTGCTTGTTAATCTGTCCTTGAACCGCAATCTGCCCTTAACTGGGCAGTTTTGCTCTAACGGCCGGAGCATTAATACAGCATCGAAATAGAATCCGCTTCTAGCCAGCAGTTTTGCGGTACAAAACAGCAAGCCGTTTTCCCGAACGAATAACAGCAATCCACAATATGCACAGGTTACCCACAAGACAATGGGCAAAACAAATGTTTTTCCACAGCATTTAGTGGTCGGTTCTGTTAATAATGTATAGCAATAAAGGAATTGCTAGTACTGGGGTGTTATGGTATAGTAAGATCCAAACAAAAAATCAAGGGAGGAATTGAATCGATGCGAAAAATGACTGAACAGAACTTGAGAGATGCGTTTTCCGGCGAAAGCCAGGCACACATGAAGTATCAAATCTATAGCGCGGTTGCTGAAAAGGAGGGCTATCCCGAAGTTGCCAGGCTCTTTAAGGCGATTGCCTATGCAGAACTGGTCCACGCCCGCAATCACCTGAAGGAACTTGGCGGTATCGGTGATTCAGTCGCCAACCTCCAGGACGCTTTCAATGGCGAGACCTTTGAGATTGAGGAAATGTACCCTGCCTACAAGGTTGTTGCCGAGCTGCAGGAGGAAAAGGGCGCTGTGCGCTCCACCCACTATGCTTTGGAAGCAGAGAAGATTCACGCTGTCATGTACGACAGTGCCAAGAAAACTGTGATGGAGAAGAAAGACATCACCATCGGCACAATCCAAGTATGCGATGTCTGCGGTTACACCCATGACGGTGATGCACCGGAGAAATGCCCAGTTTGCAGCGCTCCTAAGTCCAAGTTCCTATCTTTCTAGAACGCGCAAGGGAGGTAGATCATGCAGACCTTTAACATCAAGATTGGAGGGGAAGCGGGACAGGGCTTGGTCTCGGTAGGGAATATCCTGCTGCGGGCCGCAGCCCGGGAAGGTTGGTATCTGTTCGCCCACCAGGACTATGAGTCCCGCATTCGCGGGGGCCACAACTTTTTCCAGATTCGCTTAAGCGATGAACCTGTGGCAACCTGGGAGAAAGAGATTGATGTGCTGGTAGCCCTCGACGAAGCAACCGTTATCCTTGGCCAGGATGAACTGCGGCCAGGCGGTATTGTGATATACGATCCAGGTGTTTTAGGGGATGAAGCAAAAAAATTAGTCGATCAGCCGAATTGCCTCGGATTACCCTTTGCCGAGATTGCTGAGGAGCTTGGGCAGCCGAGAATTGTCGCTAATGCCGCAGCAGCCGGTGCGGTTTGGGCTTTACTTAGTGAGGATCTCACCGTATTGCATCAGACATTGGAGTCTATGTTTGAAAGCAAGGGTGAAAGTGTTGCAGCAGGCAATCAAAGGGTTGCCGCAGCTGGCTTTAACAGGGTTCGGGAGCTTGCGGGCTCCCGCCCGAAACCCGCCAAGCCGGAGCATCCGGCGGAACGGCTTTTGCTGCAGGGCAACGCAGCGCTACCCTTAGGCGCGTTGGCGGCAGGCCTGAAGTTTATGAGTGCCTACCCGATGACGCCGGCTACGGGAGTAACAGAGTTCATTGCCCAGCACGGACGGGAAGCGTCTGTGGTGATGGAACAGGCGGAAGACGAGATTTCTGCCATTAATATGGCCATCGGTGCCAGTTTCGCAGGCGTTCGTGCCATGACCGCAACCTCGGGCGGAGGTTTTGCCCTCATGACCGAAGCGCTGTCGCTGGCGGGCTCGGCAGAAATACCCATCGTGGTCATTAACGCTATGCGCCCGGGGCCCAGCACAGGGCTGCCCACCCGGACAGAGCAGGGGGACCTGCGCTATGCCGCAGCCATGTCCTTTGGCGATTTCCCCCGGGCAGTGCTTGCCCCGGGAGATGTGGAAGAGGCATTCTATTTAATGGGACAAGCCTTTAACCTGGCGGACGAATACCAGATGCCCGTTGTGGTTTTAAGCGACCAGCATCTGGCTGATTCCCATGTCACTGTACCTCCCTTTGATCTGAGTAAAGTAGAAATCAGGCGGGGCAAGGTGGTAGCCGGAGCAGAAGCAGGTCCTGATTACCTCCGTTACAAGTACACTGAAGACGGAGTTTCACCGCGGCTTTACCCAGGCTTTGGCGAAGGTGTTGTGGTAAGTGCCGGCGATGAACATGATGAAAAGGGGCATCTCATTGAAGATGCCGAGACCCGCCAGAAGATGATGGAAAAACGGATGGCCAAGCAGAAACTCGTGGAAGCAGCGGCGCTGGAACCGGTTCTCTGCGGTGCTGAAGAGCCTGATGCCATGTTGATCGGCTTTGGATCCACCAAGGGTGCCATCCGGGAAGCTGTACGGATCTTGAACGAAGGCGGCTGTAAAGTCCAGGGCGTGCATCTGCCCCAGGTGTTTCCCCTGCCGGAAGCGCTCGGGGAGCTCTTGAAGCGTCCCGCAAGGAAGTTCGTCGTGGAGGGCAACTTTACAGGCCAGCTGGAAGAACTGATCGCCGCCCGCTTTGCCATAAAACCCACCGGAAGCATTAGGCGGTATGACGGCAGGCCCATCAACGCCCAGTACATTCTGGACAAGCTCAGGGGAGGTGTTTGTGGTGGCCAGTAACTCGACTGAGTTTGTTTTGACAAAAGAAACCGCCTGGTGCCCTGGATGCGGCAACTTCGGNATTATACGCGCCTTGTCACATGCCCTCGAGGGCTTGGGACTCAAAGCAAACGAAGTGCTCTTTGTCTCTGGTATTGGGCAAGCGGGCAAGCTGCCCCACTATATCAGGGGAAATGTGCTCAACACTTTGCACGGCCGCACGCTGCCTACCGCCACAGGGGCCAAGCTGGCCAACGGCGGCCTGCATGTCTTTGCCATCGGCGGCGACGGCGACGGGTACGCGGAAGGAGGCAACCACTTCCTCCACGCCATCCGCAAGAACGTTAACATTACCTATCTAGTCCACGACAACCAGGTCTTCGGTCTAACCAAAGGGCAGGCATCGCCCCGGTCGGATCAGGGCATGGTTACCGGAACAACCCCCTACGGGGCAGCCCTTGAGGCCTTCAATCCGCTGGCAACTGCAATTACGCTAAACGCGGGGTTTGTCGCCCGCAGCTATGCCGGGGACAGAGAACATTTGAGCCGCACGATTCAGGCGGCGGTTCAGCATGAAGGCTTTGCCCTGGTTGATATTCTGCAGCCCTGTGTAACCTTTAACAGGATCAACACCTACGAGTTTTACCGTTCCAGGGTGTATGATCTGGACCAGGAAGCAGGGTATGATCGCACAGATCGCCAGGCGGCCTGGGCAAGAAGCTTGGAATGGGGAGAAAGGATACCCATCGGCATCTTCTATCAGATCTCCCGTCCCACCCTTGCAGATCACTACGGCGGTATCCTGGAAACGCCTCTGGTTAGGCAGGGGCATGATGCAAGCATTGCGGCAAAGTTGATCAATCAGTTTAAAGTTGGCTAGATACAGCCGCAGAAAGGGGCATTCGCAAGAGTGCTCTTTTCTGTTTCTGACAGGAGATTGCCGAAGATAAGAGAAGTGTACTAGTTGCAGTCGTGAGGCAAGTACACATGGGAGTGAGGTAAGGAAAATTGGCAGTAAATCACATACAAAGCTATCCAAGGGGGACGATTCTGTTCAGCCCTGGTGACACAGCCACTTCAGTCTATGTCGTATTGGAAGGAACCGTTGCAGCCTCCCAGGGAGACAGGCAAGAGAACTTAGGACCGGGCGGAATCTTGGGTGATGTGGCGTTTTTCACCGAAAGCCCCCACACCTACCATGCCATCTGTGCTACCGACGTGACAGTGCTCAATATTACTATGGAAAACGGGGGCAAGGTGTTAGCCAGCAGGCCCCGCATTGCCCTGTCCTTACTGGCTGAACTGGCTCGCAAAGTAAAGTCAGATGAGATGGTTTTCTTCCAGGGCAGGGAACAAAGGACAGAAGCCCAAAGAGATGAGGGAGTGCTGCCTGAGGGACATCCTGTCTTTGCTGAACGCATCCCTGTGGAGTTCAATGAGTTTCTGTTTTCCACTGAGGCAGACTGCCCGATCTGTCAAACCCGCTTCACGGCCCTGCGCACCCGCGTATCCCGCTTGCAGCTGCAGGAGCAGCGGACTGATTTGCGAAATATCTACCGCAGATTTGAGCCAAACTATTTCTATATCTGGGTGTGTCCAAACTGCCGGTTTGCTTATCCCGAAAGGCAGTTCAACAGGCTCTCCCAGAAGGCTGCGGCCAAGGGGAGAGAGGCGTGGCAGCAGAATCCCCCTTCTGATTCCTTCATCTTTGATCTGCCCCGCACAATTCACCAAGTGATCACCTCGTACTATTTGGCCATGGCCAGTTTCGAAACAGTTGGCGCCAGCCTGGAGCAGTGGGCCAACCTGTGGCTTCGTTTGGTCTGGATTTACGAGGATTTAGAGCAGGAAGAACTGATGCTCAACGCCGCTGAGAAGGCGAGGGGATATTTCGCCGAAGCGCTTTCTACAACCTCCAGAAGTCCTGCGGGGGATCAGGCTATCTATTTGATCCTAGGCGAACTTGCCCTGCGTCTGGGCGATACAACTGAGGCGTTCAACAACTTCCGCGCAGCAACCACAATGATGGGCGGCGACCCCCGTTATAAGAGGATGGCGGCGGATCGCATCCAGGATATGAGGGAAAAGCGCGAGGGGTAAATTCTCCAGCCGTCAGGTGAAATCAAACACCTCCTTTGGGATGTCCCGAAGGAAGTGTTTTTTACAATTTCGAGACGTATAGAGGAATTTGTTCAATCGCGGTGAAATAGAAAGCTATAAAGTTAAAAATGTTACGAAAAACGTAAAGGGGGGTGGAATTTTAGAAGAGGGTCTATGCTGCTCATACACACATCTGAACCTATGCTGTGACGAGGCGAACAAGGGAGCAATGCTGTCAAGAAAGCAAAAGGGGGATTGTTGAGTGAGAGCAAGAGTTGGTTTGGTGAATGGCCTATAAAGAGTTTGAATACGCAGAAGCGAGAGACCAGTTGCTGTCAATCGCCAAGAGACTTGAAGACCGTTATCCTAAGGCTACAGCAAGCATTTT
>JGI24707J26582_10001659_pt1 | contig 17296 bp, 30 predicted proteins | sample BioPla1DNA1_FD_26582 | JGI IMG/M metagenome (IMG submission 26582)
GCTGATGATGCACCTTTCTCTGCATTAGCGTTTAAAGTTATGACAGACCCATTTGTAGGTCGTTTAACTTACTTCCGTGTTTATTCGGGAATCGCTGAAGCGGGAACTGGTGTTTATAACTCAGTGAAGCGTAAGCGTGAACGTTTCGGTCGTTTGATGCAGATGCATGCGAACCACCGTGAAGACGTTGAAAGAGTATATGCTGGTGAAATTGCAGCGGCTGTTGGTTTAAAAGATACATCAACAGGTGACACACTTTGCGATGAAAAGGAACCAATTATTCTTGAATCGATGAAGTTCCCAGAACCAGTTATTAACGTTGCGGTTGAACCTAAGTCTAAGGCAGACCAAGACAAGATGGGTGTGGCTTTAGGTAAATTAGCTGAAGAGGATCCAACTTTCAAGACTTATACAGATGAAGAGACGGGTCAGACAATTATTGCTGGAATGGGTGAGTTACACTTAGACATTCTGGTTGATCGTTTGAAACGTGAATTTAAAGTAGAGGCGAATATTGGTGCACCTCAAGTTGCTTATCGTGAGACAATTCGTCAAGCGGCTGAGTGTGAGGGTAAATTTATTCGTCAGTCTGGTGGTCGTGGTCAGTATGGTCATGTTTGGATTAAATTCGAACCAAACCCTGGAAAAGGATTTGAGTTTGTTGATGCTGTTGTTGGTGGAAGTGTTCCACGTGAGTTTATTAAGCCTACACAAGAAGGTTTAGAAGCAGCGCTTGAAAATGGATTAATTGCTGGTTATCCTACCATTGATGTTAAGGCGACATTGTTTGATGGTTCATCACATGATGTTGACTCAAGCGAGATGGCTTATAAGATTGCGGCAAGTATGGCATTTAAAGAGGCAGCTAAAAAATGTAATCCAGTATTACTGGAGCCAATTATGTCAGTTGAAATTACAGCACCTGAGGAATACTTAGGGGCAGTTATGGGAGATGTCTCCAGCCGTCGTGGTCAAATCCGCGAACAAGAGGAGCGTGGAAACGCAGTTATTGTTAAAGCGTTTATTCCATTATCTGAAATGTCTGGTTATACTACTGACCTTCGTTCATTTACACAGGGTCGTGGGACATCGTCGATGCAATTTGATCATTATGACGAAGTGCCACAAAGTATCGCTGAGACAGTTTCGAAGAAAAAATCTAATTAATTATGTTGATTTTAGTGTTGAATTACACTAGAATATAGTTGATAAGCAAAAAAATAAAATAGGAGGAATATTGCATTATGTCAAAAGCAACATTTGATCGTTCAAAAACGCATGTTAATATTGGTACATTAGGTCACGTTGACCATGGTAAAACAACTTTAACAGCAGCTATTACTAACGTTCTTGCTAAAGCTGGTGGAGCTGAAGGGCAAGCTTACGATGAAATCGATAAAGCGCCAGAAGAGAAAGAACGTGGAATTACAATCAGTACATCACACGTTGAGTACGAAACAGAAAGCCGTCACTATGCACACGTGGACTGCCCAGGACACGCTGACTATGTTAAAAACATGATCACAGGTGCTGCACAGATGGATGGTGCTATCTTAGTTGTTTCAGCTACAGATGGTCCTATGCCACAAACTCGTGAGCATATCTTATTAGCTCGTCAGTTAGCTGTTCCACAATTCGTTGTATTCTTAAACAAATGCGACATGGTTGATGATGAAGAGTTAATTGACTTAGTAGAAATGGAAGTTCGTGAACTTCTATCAGAAAACGGATATGATGGTGATGATGTACCAGTTATTCGTGGATCTGCTCTTAAAGCACTTGAAGGTGAAGAAGAGTGGGAAGAAAAAATTCTTGAATTAATGGCTGCAGTAGATGAGTATATTGAAGAGCCAGTTCGTGAAACAGACAAACCATTCTTAATGTCAGTAGAAGACGTATTCACAATCTCAGGTCGTGGTACAGTTGCTACAGGACGTGTTGAGCGTGGAGAGTTAGAGTTAAACGAAGAAGTTGAAATTGTTGGAATTCGTCCAACACGTAAGACAGTTGTAACAGGAATTGAAATGTTCCACAAACAATTGGATAAAGCAATGGCAGGGGACAACCTAGGTGCATTGTTACGTGGTGTGGATCGTGAAGAAATTGAACGTGGTCAAGTTTTAGCTAAACCAGGTACAGTTACTCCACATACAACATTTAAAGCTCAAGTTTATATCTTAAGTAAAGAAGAAGGTGGACGTCATACTCCATTTGTTGAGAACTACCGCCCACAATTCTACTTTAGAACAACTGATGTTACAGGAACAATCAAATTACCAGAAGGTGTAGAAATGGTTATGCCTGGAGATAACATCGAAATGACAGTTGAACTTGGTGCACCAATTGCTGTTGAGCAAGGTACAACTTTCTCAATCCGTGAAGGTGGACGTACAGTTGGAGCTGGAAACGTTACTGAAATTATCAAGTAATTGAATAAAGGGGACCTTGGTCCTCTTTTTACTTGCTAAATATGCTTTAAAACCGTTATTCGTAGCGGTTTTTTACATATTTTAACTAAACTGGAAAAATACCTTGATTTTCTAATTCTTTCATGTATAATAATTAGGCGACTGCGAAGAAGTGCAAGGTTGCCGGCACACTGAAAGGCGTTGTCATGGTCAGTGAGAATCGCCGGGGAATTTGCATTGAGCAGGTCTATTCAATAGACAGGATAAGGAGGATATGTCCATGGCAAAGAATTTTATTCGTATTCGTTTGAAAGCATACGAACACCGTACTATAGATGCGGCAGCTGAAAAAATTGTTGAGACAGCTGGAAACTATGGTGCAAATAAAGTAGTTGGTCCGGTTCCGTTACCAACTAAAAAAGAAATTGTGACTGTTATCCGTTCACCTCATGTGGACAAGGATTCACGCGAACAATTTGAGTCAAGAACTCATAAGCGCTTGATTGAGATTGTTGGACCAACACCAGAAACGATTGATGCGTTAAGTCGTTTAGAGTTGCCAAGTGGTGTTGATATAGAGATTAAACTTTAGTAGGAGGGTATATCGATGAAAGGAATATTAGGACGCAAATTAGGAATGACGCAAGTTTTTGCGGAAGATGGCACCATGATTCCTGTAACTGTAGTTGAAGTTCAACCAAATGTTGTCTTGCAAAAGAAAACCGTTGAAACTGATGATTACAATGCAGTGCAATTGGGTGTTGTAGATGTTAAAGAACATCGTGCGAACAAATCAGAGATAGGTCATGCTACTAAAGCACAAACAGCGCCAAAGAAATTTGTTCGTGAAATCACTGGAGATGGATTGTTTGACTTTGAAGTTGGAGATGAAATCAAAGCTGATTTATTTAATGCGGGAGATCTAGTTGATGTAACTGGAGTTTCACGTGGTAAAGGGTATCAAGGAGCAGTTAAAAGAAATAACCAAGCACTTGGACCTAAATCACACGGTTCACGTTTCCATCGTGGATTGGGATCATTAGCTACTGGTGGACTAAGTAGTAGTAACATCAAAAAAGGTGGCGTAATGGCCGGTCAAATGGGTGGAAAAACTCGTACAAACCGTAATTTAGAAATTATTAAAGTTGATGCAGAAAATAACTATATGTTAATTAAAGGAAATGTCCCTGGACCTCGTCGTGGGTTTGTTATGGTTAAAACAACAACAAAACGCGTAAAATCAAAGGACCCAGTGGAATTAATAAGCTATGCAAAAGAGGAGGATTCTGACAATGCCTAAAATTGAAGTATTGAATCATGAAGGTAAGAATCTTCGTTCACTCGATTTAAGTGAAGAAGTATTTGGCATTGAACCTAATCAACAGGCACTTTTTGATGCTGTTGTGATGCAACGTGCTTCACTCCGTTTTGGTAACCATGACGTTAAAAACCGCTCTGAAGTAAGAGGTGGTGGACGTAAACCATGGCGTCAAAAGGGAACTGGACGTGCTCGTCAAGGTTCGATTCGTTCTCCACAATGGCGTGGTGGTGGTGTCGTATTCGGGCCAACACCTAGATCATATGGATACCGTTTAAATAAAAAAGTTCGTAAGTTGGCACTTGTGTCAGCATTATCACAAAAAGTTCTTGACAATGAACTTGTGGTTGTTGAAGATCTCGATATGAAAGAACCAAAAACAAAGGCTTTCATCGAAATCATGAATAATCTTGAGTTGGAACGTAGAGTATTGTTTGTAGTTGCAAATGATGAAGTTGTTGATAATGCATACTTATCAATGCGAAATATCCCAAAGACAAGTTTGATTACTGTTGAAGGATTGAATGTTTACGACATTTTAAATACTAATCGCATTGTGTTTACTGAGAAAGCAGCTATCGCTGCAGGGGAGGTATTCGCATAATGAAACGTAACCCAAGAGATATTATCTTTAGACCAGTTGTAACAGAAAAAACAATCGCGTTACAAGAGGCGGATAATAAGGTAACATTTGAAGTTGATAGTAAAGCTAATAAAGTTGAAATTAAACAAGCTATTGAAGAAATTTTCGATGTGAAAGTTGAAAAAATTAACATAGTTAATGTGAAATCTAAACCAAAACGTATGGGACAATATGAGGGTAGAACACGTGCTTTCAAAAAAGCAATTGTAAAACTTGCAGAAGGTTCCCATATCGACATTATTTAATTAATTAAATTTATCGGAAGAATTACGCTATTTCCGGATAACTTGCGTAGGGAGGAATTTAAAAATGGCACTTAAAACGTATAAGCCAACGACTCCAGGACGTAGAAACATGACAAGTCTATCAAATGCTGAGTTGTCTAATGTTAAACCAGAACGTTCCTTATTAGTATCGTTGGATAAAAAAGGTGGCCGTAATAACACAGGACGTATTACAACACGTCATCATGGTGGCGGTCATAAACGTAAATATCGTATTATCGATTTTAAACGCGATAAAGACGATATTCCAGCAAAAGTAGCAACGATTGAATATGATCCAAATAGATCAGCTAACATTATGTTGTTACATTATGCGGATGGAGAAAAACGTTATATTTTAGCTCCAAAAGGATTGAAAGTAGGAGACGAAGTATTATCAGGTGATTCAGCTGACATTAAAGTTGGTCATACGAAAGTATTGAAAGATATACCTGAAGGTACATTTGTTCATAACATTGAATTAAAACCTGGTAAAGGTGGTCAATTGGCTCGTTCTGCAGGTGCTTCGGCACAGGTTCTAGGACACGAAGACAAATACGTAACAGTATCATTGGCTTCAGGAGAAGTTCGTAGAATCTTAAATACATGTAGAGCTACAATTGGTGAAGTTGGAAATGCTGAACATGAATTAGTTACAATCGGTAAAGCTGGTCGTACACGTTGGATGGGTAAACGTCCTACTGTTCGTGGATTGGCTATGAACCCAGTGGATCACCCACATGGTGGTGGTGAAGGACGTACTGGAATNGGTCGTGTTGCGCCCGTTACACCTTGGGGTCAAAAAGCATTGGGTGTTAAAACTCGTCGTAATAAGAAAAAATCTACTAAATTAATTGTGCGTCGTCGCAATGAGAAGAATAAGTAAACGAAAGGATGGAATGAAATATGGCTCGTAGTTTAAAAAAGGGACCTTTTTGCGATCTACATTTAATGGCTAAGGTTGAAAAATTAAATGCTGAGAATAAAAAAGAAGTTATTAAGACTTGGTCACGTCGTTCAACCATTTTCCCTCAATTCGTAGAACATACGTTTGCGGTGCACAATGGTAGAGAACACGTTCCTGTATATGTGACTGAAGATATGGTTGGTCATAAGTTAGGCGAATTTGTTCCAACCAGAAAATTCTCTGGTCATACAGCAGATGATAAAAAGGCAGGTAGAAAATAATGGAAGTTAAAGCAGTAGCTAAGACAGTAAGAATCACACCTCGTAAAGCACGTTTGGTGTTAGATGAAATTCGTGGTTTAGATGTTGACCATGCGGCAGCTTTCTTACATTACACGCCTAACAAAGCTGCTAAAATCATTGAAAAAGTATTGAAATCTGCAGTTGCGAATGCAACTAATAATCACCAGCTAGAAGAAGAGAATTTATATATCTCTGCATGCTATGCTGACGAAGGTATTACAATGAAGCGTTTCCGCCCTCGCGCAAAGGGAGCGGCAGCGCCAATCATGAAGCGTACAAGCCACATTACGATTGTGGTTAAAGAACGCGTTTAAATAGGAGGATAGACAATGGGACAAAAAGTTAATCCAATCGGTTTACGCGTTGGTGTTATTCGTGATTGGGAATCACGTTGGTATGCCGAAAAAGATTTTGGAGATCTACTACACGAAGATTACTTGATTCGTGAATATATTTTCAAAAACTTACATGATGCATACGTATCACGTGTTGAAATCGAAAGATATAAAAATCGTGTAGATATCATTATCCGTACGGCACGCCCAGGTGTTGTAATTGGAGTTAATGGTTCTAATATTGACAAAGTTAAAAAAGATTTAGAGAAAATCTCAAAAGGTAATAAAATTCAAATCAAGGTGGTTGAAGTAGCTAACCCTGATTTAGACGCACATCTAGTCGCAAGAAATATTGCAGAACAACTAGAACGTCGTGCTTCATTTAGAGTTGCGCAAAAGCGTACAATTCAAAACACTATGCGTGCTGGTGCTAAGGGTATTAAAACCCAAGTTTCCGGTCGTTTAGGTGGTGCAGACATGGCGAGAACTGAAGGTTATGCGGAAGGTGTTGTACCTCTACATACATTACGTTCAGATATTGACTATGCTCATTATGAAGCTAATACACAGTATGGATTATTAGGAGTTAAAGTTTGGATTTGTCGTGGAGAAGTTTTACCTGGTCAAATGGTACAAGAACCTGAAGCACCAAAAGGTGGTAAAGCTCGTCGTCCTAGAAGACGTCGTCCACAGAGAAACAGAGCCCAAGAAGCTCCCAAGAAAGATGCTCAAGAGCAAGGAGGTAACTAATTATGTTGATGCCAAAGCGTACTAAATATAGAAAACCTCATCGTTTATCATATGAAGGTCGTTCTAAGGCTGGACGTGAAGTTACTTTTGGTGAGTATGGACTGGTTGCTGAAACTGGTGCTTATGTATCCAACANGCAAATTGAAGCAGCACGTATAGCAATGACACGTTATATGAGACGTGGAGGAAAAGTTTGGATTAAAATTTTCCCACACTTGGCGATTACAAAGAAACCTCTTGAAGTTCGTATGGGTTCTGGTAAAGGATCCCCTGAGGGCTGGGTTGCTGTAGTTAAGCCAGGTCGTGTTATGTTTGAAATTGGCGGAGTAAGTGAGGATGTAGCTAGAGAAGCTTTCCGCTTGGCTACAAACAAATTATCCGTAAAAACTAGATTTGTTCGTAAAGGTGAGGAGGAACGAGTATGACAGTAAAAGAAATTCGTGAATTACAAAACGATGAGTTGCTCGTTGAAATTGATGCTTTAAAAGAAGAATTATTTGAGCTTCGTTTCCAACAAGCTATCGGTCAACTTGAGAATCCTGCCCGTTTAAAAGAAATCCGCAAGACAATTGCACGGATTAAGACAGTGATCACTGAGCGTGAGCTTAGTGACAATAAATAGGAGGTCACAAAGCGATGGAAAGAAATAAACGCAAAGTATACCGTGGTACTGTTGTATCTGATGCAATGGATAAAACAGTCGTGGTAGAAGTTAGTACATCAAGACGTCATCCATTATATGGAAAACGTGTTGGTTATTCAAAAAAATATAAAGCACATGATGAAAATAATGAGTTTGGTGTAGGCGATTATGTTGAGATCATGGAAACTCGTCCATTATCTGCTACAAAACGCTTCCGTGTAACTCGATTAATTCAAAAAGCTGTTATCGTTTAAGGGAGGTTGTTGGAAGATGATTGCAAATGAAACAAGATGTAAAGTCGCTGACAACACCGGTGCTAAGGAATTATTAGTAATTCGTCTTTTAGAAGGTAGCCATCGTCAGTCATCAAATATTGGTGATATAGTCGTTGGAACAGTAAAAGAAGCGATTCCTGGTGGCGCAGTTAAAAAAGGCGATGTCGTCAGAGCTGTTATAGTTAGATCAAAATATGGAATTAGACGCGAGAATGGATCATACATCAAATTTGATGACAACGCAGTTGTTATCTTAAGAGATGATAATGTGTCCCCTCGTGGAACAAGAATCTTTGGGCCAGTAGCGCGCGAACTTCGTGATAAAAACTTCATGAGAATCGTGTCACTTGCGCCTGAAGTATTGTAGGAGGCTTTTATGAAATTCAAACGTGGAGATAAAGTACAGGTTATTACTGGAGATTACAAAGGAACCATCGGTGATATCATTGAAGTCTTTCCAAAGAAAAACAAGGTAAAGGTAGAAGGTGTTAACTTAGTTAAAAAACATATGAAACCTAGCCCTGCAAATCCAGATGGTGGAATCTTTGAAATCGAAAACTGGGTTGATGCATCTAATGTTATGCATTATGACCCAAAAGCAAAAGCACCTTCTCGTATTCGTATGAGTACAAATAAAAAAGGTGAAAAAATTCGTGTCTATGTTAAGTCAGAGACGGAAGTTAAATAAGGAGGTATGGTTAAATGAGTTTAAAAGAAAGATATCAAACTGAAGTCGTTCCAAATTTAGTTAAACAATTTGACTATACTTCAGTCATGCAAGCACCTAAAGTTGAAAAAATTGTGATCAACATGGGTGTTGGAGAAGCAATTAATAATTCAAGATTTCTTGAAGAAGCAGTGAATGAATTGACTTTAATTACAGGTCAAAAACCAGTAATTATGAAAGCCAAAAAGTCAGTTGCGAACTTCAAGTTACGTGCAGGCATGGAAATTGGATGTAAAGTTACTTTACGAGGACAAAAAATGTATGACTTCTTAGAGAAGTTAATTAGAATTGCATTACCTCGTGTTCGTGATTTCCGTGGAGTTAACCCAGGATCATTTGATGGTCGTGGAAATTATACACTCGGTGTAAAGGAACAGTTGATCTTCCCTGAAATTGATTATGATAAAGTAAACAAGGTTCGTGGAATGGATATTTCAATTGTTACTTCAGCTGAAACTGACGCCGAAGGACATGCTTTATTATCTGAATTGGGATTCCCATTTAAGAAGGAGAGTGTCTAATATATGGCAAAGAAATCAAAAATCGCGCGTGAAAAACAACGTCAAGAAGTTGTAGCTCGTTATGCGGAGAAACGTGCAGCTTTAAAAGCGGCAGGTGATTACGAAGGTTTGCAAAAGTTACCTCGTGATGCATCACCAACACGTTTACGTAATAGAGATATGGTAGATGGTAGACCACGCGGTTATATTAGAAAATATAAAATGTCACGTATTCGTTTCCGTGAAATGGCACATAAAGGCCAAATTCCGGGCGTACGTAAGGCAAGTTGGTAAGATAGGAGGGACTTTTCTAAATGATGACTACAGATCCAGTAGCGGATTATCTAACACGCTTGAGAAATGCTTTAGGGGCTAAACATGAAGTGGTAGAAATTCCTGCAAGTAAACAGAAAATCGAAATTTCCAGAATTTTGAAAGAAGAAGGGTTCATCCGTGATTACCATGTTAGCGAAGGTGCAAAACCATCCATTACTTTAGTTTTAAAGTATGGTGCTAACAATGANAAAGTAATTACAGGACTTAGAAGAATTTCAAAACCTGGTATGCGTGTTTACGCAAAAGTTGATTCAATTCCACGTGTTCTAAATGGACTTGGAATTGCAATAATTTCAACTTCAGAAGGTTTAGTAACAGACAAGCAAGCGCGTCAAAAACACATTGGTGGCGAAGTGCTTGCATATGTTTGGTAAGAGAGGAGAACACATATGTCACGTATCGGGAATAAAACGATTACCATTCCGGCTAACGTTGAATTAGATGTGAAAGCTGGTAATGAGGTGACTGTGAAGGGACCAAAAGGTACTTTATCACGTCATTTCAGACCAGAGATGTCTATTGAGATTGACAGTGGTATAGTTACTGTTAAGCGTCCGGATGATTCAAAACTTATGAAGCAAATTCATGGTACAACAAGATCTCTAATCAACAACATGATTGTTGGAGTAACCGAAGGGTTCACTAAAGAATTAGAAATTGTTGGTATCGGTTATAGAGCTTCCATGAGTGGTAATAAACTTGTATTAAATGTTGGTTACTCTCACCCAATAGAATTTGAAGTGGTAGATGGGCTTGAAGTTGAAACACCAAGTGCAACTGCTATTAAAATTACTGGTGCAGATAAACAACAAGTCGGAGAATTTGCAGCAAATGTGCGTGCGGTTCGTAAACCTGAACCATATCTTGGTAAAGGAATTAAATACAAAGGTGAACACATTGCTCGTAAAGAGGGTAAAACAGCGGCAGCTAAGAGCTAATAGAAAAGGAGAACTAACGTTATGGCAAAAAAAATGTCTAGAGATAAACTTCGCATTCGTCGTCATATTCGTGTTCGTAATAAAGTTTCTGGAACACCTGAGCGCCCACGCCTTAGTGTTTACCGTTCAAATGGAAACATTTACGCACAAATTATTGACGATGTTGCAGGACACACACTTGTATCCACAAGCTCTTTGAAATTGAAACTTGAAAATGGTGGAAATATTGAAGCAGCAGAAAAAGTGGGTGCAGAACTTGCAAAACTTGCATTAGAAAAAGATATTAAATCAGTTGTATTCGACCGTGGAGGATATTTATATCATGGTCGTGTAAAAGCACTAGCAGATTCAGCTAGAGAAGCTGGACTAGAGTTCTAGGAGGTAAAAATGAGTCGTAGACCAAGAAGAAATCAACGTGAACAAGAGTTTGAAGAGCGCGTTGTGACCATCAATCGTGTTACTAAAGTTGTTAAAGGTGGACGTCGTTTTCGCTTTTCCGCTCTAGTGATCGTTGGTGACAAAAAGGGACGTGTTGGATTTGGAACAGGTAAAGCAAATGAAGTTCCAGATGCAATTCGTAAAGCAGTTGACAATGCTAAGTCAAACTTAGTACATGTTAAAATGATTAATGGAACCATACCTCATGAAATTATCGGTGACTTTGGTGCAGGAGAAGTATTTATGAGACCTGCTTCTGAAGGTACTGGAGTAATCGCAGGTGGTGCGATTCGTGATGTTATGGAGCTTGCAGGTGTTACGGATGTCCTTACGAAATGTATTGGATCACGTACACCAATTAATATGGTACGTGCAACATTCGACGCTCTTGAGAATTTAAGAACAGTTGATGAAGTTGCTGATCTAAGAGAATTATCAGTACCAGAAGTACGTAACTAGGAGGAGACCTTTATGAAATTACATGAATTAAAATATAATGAAGGTGCTCGTCGTAAACGTAAACGTGTTGGACGTGGACATGCTTCAGGTTCAGGAAAAACAGCAGGAAGAGGTCACAAAGGGCTATTAGCTCGTAGTGGTGGAAAATCTGCACCTGGATTTGAGGGTGGACAAACACCTTTATATAGAAGAATTCCAAAACGCGGATTTACTAATATCAATAAGGTACAATACGCAGTTGTGAATTTAGAAGATTTAAACAGATTTGAAGATGGAACTGATGTAACCATTGAATTACTTTTAGAGAATCGTGTTATTAACAAAACACTTGATGGTGTAAAAGTATTAGGAAAGGGCACATTAGATAAAAAACTTAATGTAAAAGTTAATGCATTTTCTAAATCAGCAAAAGAGGCTATTGAAAACTTAGGTGGAACAGCAGAGGTGATTTAATGATCCGTTTTCTAACTGATTTATTCAAAAATAAAGAAATCAGAACACGCATTATTTTCACTCTCGCAATGTTGCTGATTTATATGTTAGGTACAGTTATTCCTGTTCCTAACGTTGATCATATTAAATTATCAGCGCAAATGGAGCCAAATTCACTATTAGAAATGATGAGCATACTGGGAGGTGGACAGTTACAGTCTTTCTCAGTTTTCTCATTAGGTGTGGGTCCATATATTACTGCGTCAATTATTATTCAGCTTTTGTCGATGGACATTATTCCGTATTTGAGTGACTTGGCCAAATCTGGTCAACAAGGTCAAATGCAAATGGATAAAATTACGCGCTATCTTGCAGTAGTCTTAGGTTATGTACAATCAATAACATTGATGAATCTTTATAAAGATGTGTTGGTTGATACATCATGGTCATCTCTATTCTATATGGGGACGATTATGATTGCTGGAACTATGTTCTTACTTTGGTTGGGTGATCAAATCACTTCAAAGGGAGTAGGAAACGGTATTTCCTTAATTATTATGGCTGGTATCATATCGAGAATGCCTGTTACATATAAAATGGCATTTGATTCAATGATAACCGCTAACGGGAATTCATTGAAAGGCATATTGTTTTTTGCGCTATATGTATTGGTGAATATTGCGATTGTAGTATTAGTTATTTTTATGAACCAAGCTGTTCGTAAAATTACGATTCAATACTCTTCAAGCAGCGGTGCAACAAGAGGCCGTAATATGAACCATCTACCGTTGAAAATTAACTCAGCAAGCGTTGTGCCAGTTATTTTCGCAGGAGCNNTTATTCAGGCACCAATCATTGCGTTAAGTTATATTAATCAACAGTCATCAGTGTTTAAGTTCTTACAAACGTATTTTAACTTAAATCATCCTGTAGGAATTACATTATACGCCGTATTAATTTTTGCATTTACTTTCTTTTATACTCACTTAACAGTGGATCCAGGAAAAATTGCAGAAAACTTTGGTAAAAATAATTCTTATATTCCTGGAGTTAGACCAGGTAAGGATACTGAGCGTCATATAACAGTAATATTAAATAGAATTACAGTTCTGGGAGCAATCTTCTTAACTTTTATAGCAGTATTGCCACCATTACTACCGTTATTGACAAAAGGATTTATACCTCAGGCAACGGCACCCGGTGGAACTGGTGTTATCATTGTGGTCGGTGTTGCACTTGAGACTGTAAAAGAACTGCAAGGCCGTATGGCTCAACGTTCTTACACGGGATTATTCAATCGCTAATTTAAGGAGACAGTATGAATTTATTAATTATGGGACCTGCCGGAAGTGGTAAGGGAACAATGTCAGAAAAAATTGCGAAAAAATATGAAATAGCCCATATAGCTACTGGTGATATGTTTCGGGAAGCAATCTCGAAGCAGACACCGGTAGGTAAAGAGGCAAAAGATTTTATAGATCAAGGTAAACTTGTACCGGACGATGTTACAAATCGTATGGTTGAAGAACGTATCACAATGGAAGATTGTGATGATGGTTATCTACTTGATGGTTATCCACGTAATTTGGAACAAGCCAATGCGTTTTCCGCAATTTCTTATCAAATAGACAAACCCCTTGACTATGTAATTAATTTAAATATTCCATATGAAGAACTTGTTAGAAGAATTACAGGTAGAAGATTATGTCCTACTTGTGGCGCTATCTATCACATTGACTTTAATCCTCCTAAAGAGGAAGGGAAATGTGATCTTGATGGATCAAAGCTGATTCAAAGAAGTGATGATACTGAGGAAAAACTAAAAGTTCGATATGATGATTATGTTAAGTTAACTGAACCTGTCATTGAATTTTATCGCGAACAAGGTTTGGTGTTCGATGTAGATGCCAATCGCTCTATTGAAGAAGTTTGGGCTGACATCGAATCGTTTTTGGAGGCGTTTTAATGATTACAACCAAGTCTAAAAGAGAAATTGAGTTGATGAGAAAAGCAGGTGAAATTGTATTTAACGCACACGAAGTCGTTAAAAAAGAGATTCGTCCTGGTGTATCAACGAAATATCTAGATGAAGTAGCTCATGAATATATTATTAGTCAGGGCGCTACCCCATCATTTCTTGGTTATAATGATTTTCCTGCTTCAATCTGTGCATCAGTCAACGAAGTTCTTGTGCACGGGATCCCAAGTAAAGATATAATCTTAAAAGAGGGAGATATCATTTCTATTGATATTGGAGCCAATTATAAAGGCTACCATGGAGATAGTGCTTGGACTTATCCTGTTGGTGAAATAAGTGATGAGGCTAAAAAATTATTAGAGGTAACTGAAGCTTCCCTATTCGCTGGTTTAGAGGAAGTGCGTGCTGGAAATAGAGTTGGAGATATAGGCCATGCGGTAAGTGCGTATATTAAGCCTTACGGTTATGGTGTTCCAATTGAATATACAGGTCATGGAATCGGTAGTAGTATGCATCAAGATCCATCAATACCAAACTATGGTATAATAGGTAAAGGTGCTTGTCTACGAGAAAATATGACGATTTGTGTAGAACCAATGGTCCAACTTAAAAGTCATAGAACTGAAACCATGGATGATGGTTGGACGGTTAAATCGATTGATAGAGAATTAACAGCTCATTTTGAACACACAGTGCTTGTCACAAAAGATGGATATGAAATCCTAACAAGAAACAAGGAGGCTTATAAGCATTAATGAGTAAAGAAGATGTTATTGAGATTAGTGGTAAAGTAATTGATACCTTACCTAGTGCACAGTTTAAAGTAGAATTAGAAAACGGTCACGAAATTATAGCTCACGTATCTGGTAAAATCCGTATGCACTACATTCGCATTTTACCGGGAGACAAAGTGACTGTAGAGTTATCGCCATATGATTTATCACGTGGGCGTATTATTTATAGACATAAATAAATTATGAATAGGAGGAAGTCACTTAATGGCTCGTATAGCAGGTATAGATATTCCACGTAATAAACGTGTTGTAGTATCACTTACATACATTTATGGAATTGGAAATTCAACAGCTAAAAAAATTTTAGAGGCTGCAAATGTGGATGAAAATATTCGCGTTAGCGACTTGTCAGACGAACAACTTGTCGCAATTAGACGTGAAGTAGACAAGCTTCAAGTGGAAGGGGATCTTCGTCGTGAAGTAAACCTAAACATTAAGCGTTTAATGGAAATTGGAAGCTATCGTGGAATTCGTCATCGTCGCGGATTGCCAGTTCGTGGTCAACGCACAAAAACAAATGCGCGTACACGTAAAGGACCACGTCGTACAGTAGCTGGTAAAAAGAAATAATCGTAATTAATACTAATTTAGGAGGATGAAGCGTAATGGCAAAAGCAAAGAGAACAACAACTCGTAGACGTCGTGCACGTAAAAATATAGCACGCGGAGTTGCTCATATCCATTCGACATTTAATAATACAATTATTACAATTTCGGATGAAAAAGGAAACGTAATTGCGTGGTCAAGTGCCGGTGCACTTGGATTTAAAGGTTCACGTAAGTCTACACCATTTGCGGCACAAATGGCAGCTGAAGCTGCAGCACGTGTTGCAATTGAAAACGGTATGAAGACTGTTGAAGTCAGTTTAAAAGGACCAGGACCAGGACGTGAGTCTGCAGTTCGTTCATTACAAGCAGCAGGCCTAGACATCAGTGCAATTCATGATGTCACACCTGTTCCACATAATGGTTGTAGACCACCAAAACGTCCGCGCGGATAAAAAATATGTTGAGGAGGTATTCATAAATGAACAAGTTTGAACGTGCAGAATTTAAAATTACAGAATCAGACGAAACTTCCAATTATGGAAAATTCGTCATTGAACCCCTTGAAGGTGGTTTCGGTTTAACTATCGGAAACGCTTTAAGACGTGTCTTACTCTCCTCATTACCAGGGGCGGCAGTACATTCAGTGAAAATTGAAGGTGCGCATCATGAGTTTGAAACGATTGCCGGTATCGGAGAAGATGTGACAGGGATTGTTTTAAACATAAAAGATTTAGTCTTGACTATTGCAGATGAAGAAACATACACTTTAAGAGTCTCACAAAAAGGCCCTAAAGTAGTAACAGCTGCGGATATTGAATGTCCGGCTAATGTTGAAATTGTTAATAAAGACCAAATCATTGCGACCTTAGCAGAAGGCGCAATTCTTGAGATGGAAATGAAAGCAAGAAAGAGCCGTGGATATGTTAGTTCAGATGAAAATAAAGAACTTCACCAAGGCACTTCTCAAGAACTCGGAGTTATTTATACAGATTCTATTTACACACCAATTGAGCGTGTGAAATATGACATTGAACCAACGCGAGTTGGTCAAGACTCTAACTATGATCGCTTGATTATGGAGATTTGGACAAATGGTGCCGTTGAACCTGCTCATGCGTTGTCATTAGCATCAAAAATCTTAATGGACCATTTAGAACAAATTGTATCCATTAAAGATGCGGTGTTAGAAGAAGAGTCAGTTATTAAACCGGAAGTTGCTAAGGAAGAAAATCCAATGGCAAATATGATGATCGAAGATTTAGACTTATCAGTTCGTTCCTATAACTGTCTAAAGCGTGCCGGAATTCAAACTGTTGAAGAATTGACACAAAAGACAGAAGAAGAAATGATGAGAATTCGAAATCTTGGTAAGAAATCATTGAAAGAAATTAAAGACAAGTTAGCAGAACTTGATCTTTACTTAAAAACAATTGAGTAGGAGGAAAAGGGATGAAAAACCGTAAATTAGGTCGTGACTCAGCACACCGTAAGGCTTTACTCCGTAACTTATCAACAAGTCTTATAGTGCATGAACGTCTTGAAACGACTGAAAAGAAAGCATATGAATTACGTTCATATGTAGATAAATTGGTTACACTAGCAAAACGTGGTGACTTACACGCACGACGTCAAGCAGAAAAAATTGTGTTCAATGTAGTTGCAAATGAAGAAACTGGTCAAACAGCACTTCAAAAACTTTTCGATGAAATTGGACCACGTTATGAAGACCGTCAAGGTGGTTACACACGCGTCATTAAAACAGAAAAACGTCGCGGTGACGGAGCTGACATGGCTTATATTGAATTTGTGTAAACTTAAGAAGCGATTTAGGTACAAATCGCTTTTTTTATTGCCTAGTATTTGATTGAAAAGGATATATATGATATGTTAATATAGCAGATAGAAAATATACTACACTAGGGGAGCGAAAGCTGAGAGGATTAGTCCGACCCTTACAACCTGAACTAGGTAATGCTAGCGGAGGGAAGTGTGTATCAAAACTTTTTTTGATACTCATTACCCCTTGGTATTGAGTATTTTTTATTTGCAAGAGGAGGTATTTAATTATGAGGAGAAATGGAAAGAATAATCGTACTAGAGTGATGACTGAAGGAGGATTGATGATTGCTTTGTCAGTACTCTTGAGTCAAATTAAAGTATATGAAATGGCAAATGGTGGTAGCGTTACTGCAGGAAGTATGATTCCAATACTATTATATGCAATGCGCTGGGGTACATTACCGGGAATGTTTATAGGTTCTTTATATGGAGTATTGAAGTTCATGTTAAAACCAAACTTCT
>JGI24707J26582_10001662_pt1 | contig 17294 bp, 12 predicted proteins | sample BioPla1DNA1_FD_26582 | JGI IMG/M metagenome (IMG submission 26582)
AGAACTCGGTCTACATCCCACTTTCTTTTGGCGAATTTTTTCAGATTCATGGCAGCAAATTTAAGCCTAACCCAATTTGTAACCTGAGCCAAGCCTCTGTAGAGCGTATATCGCATGGAATACTTTTCCTTAGCATCTGCAAATACACGTTCTATTGTCTCTTTTCTTTTTTCATAAAGCATCTTGTACTTGGGTGTATGACGAATATCTTCTGCCATATCCAGGTAATCGCTCCAGATATGTTTTGTTACCGTCTTTTCAAATTTGGCATTATTTGTACATACGCTTCTTGACGGACACTTTTCACACTGATATCCTTTGCTTTTGAATTCTTTGTATCCATCACGATTGGTTGTTGAATAGTTTAAAACTTTGTTTTCAGGACATATTACGCAGTCATAGTAATTATCATATATATACTCGTATGGTCTAAAAAAGAGGGCTTTCTTGTTGACCCTCCGAAATGGCTTGAAAAGTATGATGTTGAGCTTGTAGACGCAAATGATTATGCCTGTAATGGAAGCAGGGGGTCAGATTTCAGATTTCATTACATGATGAATCTGTTTACAATGAATACAACAGAAATGTACTTCACAAAGGCAACCGAAGGAGAAACGCTTACAAGATATACAAGAATCAAAGAAAATCAAATAATAGTAGCAGACCGAGGATATTGTTCAATAAGAGAGATAAAATATATTGTTGAACATAAAGGTGATTATGTTATACGTATGCGTTCCAATAGTTTCAATCTATATAGAGAAGACGGAAAAAAATTCGATTTGACAGAAGAATTAAAAAAAGACGATACACCTGGGAGAAAAATAGATCTGTCTCTATTTATAAAAAGAGGAAAAGAGTTTATACCGGTTCGCATATGTGCAATTGCCAAATCATATGAAGATGTCAAAAAAAGTGAACGTCAGATGAAAAAATCCAATAAAAGCAGAAGACCGTTGAGTGAATTACAGACAGTATGGAGTCATTTTGTTGTTGTAGTAACATCTCTTGACAGAAAAATTTCTACCGAGCAGATACTGGAGCTTTATCGTATGCGTTGGCAAATAGAATTGGTTTTCAAACGCTTCAAATCTATTTTTGGTGGCAGAGAATTTACGGCAAGAAAGGAAGAATCGGTCAAAGCATGGTTTTATGGAAAGCTTTTGCTTGCAATAGTATGTGAAACCCTTGCAAAAAAAGGTCGTTTTTCCCTCTGAAAAGATTAAAATTGATGTCGCAAGACTTTCTTACTGGAATGAATTGTCTGTTTTGCTTTCCGTAATAACATTTTTTGTGGCTCTGTCTCTTTGCTTTTCTCTCTCCTCTGACAATCTTGATAAACTATCATATTTTTGCGCTAATTCAAAACGTAAACGTACCTCTAAACTGATCGCTTTTTCTCTTGCTACTTAAGTGTACGCATATGCCCATGAAGGGAGAACAAGCATCAGATAGGAGAGATAACCAAACACATTCAGTCCGTTTCGCTTGGCTGTTTCGATCACGCTCATGAAGAGAGCGCTCGCATCTGCACCCTTATCCGTCGCAGAAAAGAGAAAATTCTTACGGTCGATCACAAAAGGCTTAACGGTGCGTTCTGCAAGATTATTTGTCATTTCCACTTCGGGATGATCTAGGTCGTGTTGACACTTAGCCTAACAACGCATCTTTTCGGCAAAATTTCACGCATCCTGCGTTAAAAAGTCTTGACAGGCGACAGCCTGCCTGCGACTTTTTGCCTTGTCTACGTAAAATTTATGCTCGAAAATCTGCATATTATCTTAGTGTCAACACTCCCTAAAACGATACTGTCCCCGCACAAAGCCGTCCGGAAGCCATTCCGGACGGCTTTTCTGTATGGATTGAAAACATATTGCGAAAGTCACAAAAGTATATTGACATGTTATGAAAATACTAGTATAATTGTATTGTTAACAAAATGTGCATACATTACGCACAGAACAGGGGGAAAACATGAACAGAATCCATCGCATCCATGCAGGGCTGCTGGCTACTGTCTGCGCAGCCGCCATGCTGCCGGGACTTTCATCCTCGGCGGCAAAGCACACCGTCCTCAGGGGTTACCGGGGAGATCTGAACCAGGATCAGACCATAACCATTGCGGAGGACGCCGTAATTCTTTCCAAGCATCTGACCAATGCCCAGCCGCTGATGGCGGAATACGGGCTGAATGCGGATGCTGACGCAAACGGCACCGTAGACAGCTTTGACCTGGCGTATATCAAGCGCATCTGTCTGGGCTTTGCAGAGCCAATCGGCATTTATGAGGAAATCGACGTTCCGGATGCGCAGTTTATCGATGCGCCCATCACGGAAGTCAAGGCGTCCCTCCCCTCCCAGGGAGAGGCAGAGCTGGTGATCTTCTATGTAGACTTCCCGGATTGCCAGTATACCTATGATCCCTCCGCCGAATACATCGATCAGATTGCCTTTGGACCGGAGAGTACGGAAAGCGCCATCTATCCTTTTGAAAGCATGCGTGCCTTCTACAGCCGCTCCTCCAAGGGAGCTATGGAGCTGAGCGGAAAGACCTTCCGCTATATCACCAGGGAAAACGCCTCCGCATACGGCACTGATAAGGTAAAGCTGGCAAAGGAGTGCTACGAAGCCTTCAAGGACAGCGAGGACTTCACCGAATTTGACGGCAATGGAGACGGCAAGATTGATGCCACGCTGTTCACCGTGCCCACCGCTGCAGGGGATACGGACTGGTGGCCCTGCGCCGGTGCATTCGGGGACGAAAGCTATCGGGTAGACGGCATGGCGATCGGCCACATTATCACAGGCAATGCCCAGATTGAAAGCGAAACTGACTATAAGAACTTTGTCAGCAGCTATCTCCACGAAATGGGACACTGCATGGGTCTGCCGGATTATTACCTGTACTGGGGCACGGACAGCGAGGGCATGCACGGCGCTGCCGGCATTGAACTGATGGATACGGACGCATCCTCTGATTTCGGTGCCTTCTCCAAGCTGATGCTGGGCTGGTATCAGTCCGATCAGATCGCAGTGTATGACAACACCACCGGCACCCAGACCTTTACTCTGCACAACGCACAGACCCAGAACGGCAACTGCGTCATCATTCCCTGCGGGGAACTGGATGGTCAGTATTTCTCCGAATATTTCGTGATCGAATACGCCAGTGCCCAGGCCAACAACAGTAGTCTCCCCTGGTGGCAGACCAGCGGCAGCGGCGTGCGCATTTATCACATCAACGCCACCCTTCAGCGGGATTACTGGTACACCTACCTCAAGTACCAGAATGGCACCGAGTACAACAACGATGGGGTGGGCATCCGTGCCATCCGCATCGTCAACGACACAGATGGGGATAACTTCTTCCACCAGGACGATGTAATCAACAGCAGCGTATCCGGCTTTGGCTGGTATGACAGTTCCGAGAACGAGTCCATCGATCCGGGGGTTACCATCACAGTGGGCGCCCTGGAAAACGATGCATACACCATCACCATTACAAAATAAGCAAAAAATCCCCCGGCATACGGTTCCTTCCGTACACCGGGGGATCACTTTATCTTTATCGGGACAACACAGCCGCATTCAGAAAAGGTGCCACGCCCCGTTCCAGCCGGTTCAGCACATGCTCCATATCCCCGTTGCAGGCTATGGTCATATCCGCATACTGCTCATACAGGGGGCGGCGCTGTACAAATAGCTCCCGGACGGTCATGTGGTTGGGAGCCACCACGCCCCTGTCGGATAAATGCTCCGGCAGCCGTGCCTGCAGCACCTCCAAGGGCACTTGCGTACATTTAAGAAAAGAGATATAATAGAAGAATGGACAAAAATATGGAGAAAATCTTTGAAATAATGCCAGAAGGCTGGGAAGAAGCAGCAATAAGGGAAAAGGCATTAGTTCGAGGAAGAAATATCAAAACACCAAAAGAATTATTGAGACTGAATTTTCTGTATCAGACACAAGGAGAAACATACGGTCTGACATCTGCATTAACGCAAATTTCTGAAAATCAAGAAGGGCTCAATAAGACAGCGGTGAAAAATAGAATAGTAAATAGTGCCGGATGGCTGAAATGGATATGTGAAAATCTTTGCAGACAATTTATCCTTGGGAAGATAAAGTAGCTTTAATTGCCGATGAAGAGGCTAAACTGAAATCCGATACTCAGTGGAACAGACTTCTTCCTGAAATCCACGATGTCATCAAAGGCACATTCTTTATTCAAGGACGCTGATACGTTTGATTTTTTCACTGTATTCCTGGTATTCGTCTGCTGTCATGTTCCAGTAACGGTTTACTGTGTCCCTATGAATGTTCAGGTATTTTGCCGTTCTGTTTTGACTGAAGCCCTGTGCCTTCATTTCCTGTATTTTTGTGTACATCTGTATTCCTTTCATTCTCTTGTGTACCTGCCTTTTATGACTTTTTTCCTATTATATCATAATTGGCTTTCTTGTACACTTTCTGGCGAGAGCCTGTACACTTTTTGGCGAATTCCTGTACATTCCTTTTGGCTTTTTTCTGTATGTTTTATTATACTGCTTACAAAAGTGCTGAAATAATCGACGAAACTAAATACTATAAAATAGTGTATTTAAATTTTGCGTATTACTACTATATCTTTGATGAAAATTATGACATAGTAAAATCAGATGGTCCATTGATGAAGCAACCAAGAATCACAATGGTGGATAATCATCTAATAAAATTTACATTGCAAACTGGCACAGGACTTGGAACGCAGTGGGGGTACTATTGTGATACAGAAACGGGTATGGTTTCAGAAGTTTATAGTTCTATTTATGATCAGTGCAATAAGAAAGTAGCTTACGGAGAACCAAAAAAGGTTGTTATTACAGATATTTTTGATAATACAAAATTTTATCAAGAAATATTAAATTTTAAATACCCCCTTTCTGAAATGGCTGAACCAATTAAAATGGTTAAATTTATTGATGATGGAGATAAAGTAGAAGTTTCATATTTCACAGGAGTTGGTTATGAAGAAGTGAAGGAAGTTTTTGATTTAACTTAAATTATGAAACATAAAACAACAGAACTTAAAGAATAATCACCTTGCAGACACAAAGGCTTTCCGTTACTGTGAGTGAGTATCACGACGCTGAAACGGGCACAATTTATGTTCGTGATAAATATTACTAGGAAGATAATATTACTGGTTTTGATATGGGAGAAGTAAAAATCCCTCCTAGCCTTAAAGTTATAGAACAAGATGAATATGGTAGAAATCTATATACCTATACTGAGCATAAACCAGTGAGTGCGTATAGCCTTATTATTAGTCAAAAAAGTAATGATGATTACGCATATTTTACCCTGATTATAATTTTATAGCTTTGGAATCATATCGTGAAGTATCTGATGAAATAATCGAAGAATTAAAAAAGAAAAATGACTGGGGTAAGGAAATTGATATTGAGAAATGTATTAGAGTAAAAATAACACGCAAAAAGGATTTAAGTCCGATAGACGATGAGGATATTATAGAGTTATATAAAAAAGATTTCGGCAAAGATGATTTTTCAATTAAATCGGCAAGGCAGGCTATTTGGTTTTTCATGGCTGACGACTATGGTCGCTCAATATATTTTGCTCATGGTAAAAATCAAAGTGATTGTGTAATGCTGATTAATCCTGATGGTTCATATACCGAAAATAAATGCATTATGGAATTACAAGATTCAAAGAATTACCAAGAGGAATTAAAAGCATTTAAAGAGCTGAATGATTGGAATGAACCTTTGACTTCTTACAATTCTGATGGACTTCGTGTAATTAAAGCAAAACTTTAAAGTATTCAACACCATATTGTTGCATACTGCCCAATTTTATTGTAACTAAATTTAATAAAATAGTTATACTTGAATGGAATATGGATAAAATTAAGGGGTATCATTACCATTGTATGTTACCAGAATGGAAAAATAGTCATAGTGAAAGTGGAAAAAGTAAAGATGTTATTCATTATCGTGCTGGATATATAATGCCTGAGCCTTGGGCATCATGGTATAGAGGATACTAAAAATAAAAATGGAGGAAAGTATATGATTATAAACAATAGGAATTCTCGTGATATTGAGAATATTAGTTTACATGATGCTAATTTTGAAAATGTAAATTATAATCATTCTGAAAAAACCATTACAATTAATCTTGAAAATGAAGAGTGGGGCAGAAACTATAATTTAGTTTTTCATGACGTATTATATTATGAAATGACTTGTTGTGATTTTTGGGGTGGTGGATATAATGTTGCTTGTTGGTCAAAAATTGACACTACAACAATTTTTGATAAATTACTTAGATTAGAGCTAGTCGAAAAGGCAAGGTCATTTAGTAGCAAACCGAGTGATTGTTCACTTATGGATTTATCTGGGTTTATAGGAATAGAAATATTATTAAATTCTGGAGATAAGTTGAAGATTATTTGTAAATCAATTGAGGTTTCCAAGTTCTAACTTTAAAGACTATTATATTGTTTAATTAATTGCTTTACTGATGGCGAAACAACAGCAAGTTACCCCTACAATGCTGATGTGTTTTGTGTAAGTAAAACTGTTGACGGCGAAACAGTAAAGCATGTATGGGACGGAGCAAAATAGATTATTGCTGATGTCAAGAATGGTGCTTTTTATGAGGCAGACTACTATATCAAAGGAACAAGACTTGCTATGATATAGGAATATTACAATGTTGTAAAATCTAAGTACAAGGAGCATGGTAATCCAAAACAGCACTCAGTAGTTCTATATAAGCATAAGTGGGATTGGACGAATAAGAAACCAAGAGATTAATGGAAAAACCATAAAATACAGTAAGAAAGGTGAAGTTGAATGGGTATAACATATGAGGAACTGAAAGAACTTTTATTAATAGGACATGAAATTGAATTTGAGTATAACAAAAAAAGGTACTCTATTAACTGTGGACAAGATTATTGGTATTTAACTGAGTATTACAATAAAAATCAAGAGTTTAAGACCACAGAAGAATTACTAGAAAAAGGTAGAATTGAAGGTAAAAGCCTTGAGGATATTTGGAGCAACGTGGACACTAGGGCTGTTTATTAGGTATGTTGTGCGTTTTTAACTAAAAGTAATTTAGTTAGAGATAAAAGAGCGTTAGATTTGTTGCTTCTTATTAAAAAATAAATAGTTCTATGGAAAAGTAACTTAAGAATTCTTAGGCTGTTATCCCTTACAAAGACTATGTAGCATTTATTGTGCATTAGATTCTAAAACAGGAACGATTTATATCCATGACAACCCTGATGTAACTGCAACATTTCTGCGTAGAACGTTACGGTTATTTCAGGTAAATTATCGAATTTATATTTTTTTGATTAACTGTCACCTATCATTGACTATTTAACAGTTTCTATTAAAATTACTTAAAATTCCATATTGACAAATAAAAATAAAAAGTGTATAATATAATAAGGTTTCGAAAGGAGGTTGACACATGAAGCACGAGGGATTTAAAACTATCGCCGATAATCGTAAGGCTAGACATGATTATTTCATTCTTGAAAGCTTTGAGGCAGGAATGGAACTTGTCGGCACAGAAGTAAAATCAATCCGTCAGGGTGGCGTTAATCTCAAGGACAGCTGGTGTTCAATTGATAATGGTGAAATTTTTATTAAGGGTATGCATATTTCACCATACGAAAAGGGTAATCAGATTCTGAAAGCCACCGATGATGCCTGGGCAAAGGGTAAGGCTGTTTCCGGAGGCAAAAACTCAACAGAGGCAGATGTAAGAAGTGATACACCATTTTTTGAATCCTATGTAAATACACAGTCTGCTGAAGATGCGTACAATTCAGTAATCACAAGTTCCGGTGCAAATATGCCTGGTTTTGACTATCTTGACAGCCGTTATCTGAATGAGGTTAAAAACGGAACTTATACATATAAAGGAAGCAAAGATGGTTTACAGGGAATAATTGACAGCCAGACTGATGTAGGTGGTTACCCGAACAGCAGTACATTCAAGGGCGGTACTGTTCCAAAAGACACCGACCAGGACGGAATGCCGGACGCATGGGAAACTGAACATGGTCTGAACCCCAATGACGATTCAGACGGAACTATAATTTCGCTTTCCGCAGACGATTACACAAACCTTGAAATGTATCTCAATGAACTTGCAGGTGACCCTGTTGAATATAACGGCAATATCACTCGTGACCCGATAACAGGAAAACTCATAAAGAGCATAGATGTACTGGACACAGCCTATTACAGCAGTTGGGCGATAGATACAAGTCTTGAAATTGGTGATAAGGTATTTGGTGACAGAACTGTTGAAAAGTCAGCTTTTTCAGAAGTACCGTACAAATATGAGGATGCCGAACTTGTTCTTACTCCCTGTGATTCTAAAAATTCAGAAAAAGAACAGGCTGAACTGACTGCTGCTGAGGATATCACAGTATTTATAGGATTTGACAGCAGGCTGACTTCGATTCCGTCATGGGTAAATGGCTGGACAAAGGAAACAGAAACTATCAAAACCTCTAACGGCATTACCTTTGAAGTATATTCCAAAGATATAAAGGCAGATGAAACAATAACACTCGGTTCAAACGGACAGGCAAATGGTGTTGTAAATTATATAGTACTCGCCGCAAAAGAAAACATATCCTCGCCTGTTATTCCCGGAGACATTAATTGTGACAACTGTGTCAATGTTTTCGATTTGGTAATGTATAAGCAATGCTTACTCGGCACAAGAACTCTTGAAGGTCAGTCACTTGCTAACGCCGATATCAACGGCGACGGCGACCGGAATATTTCTGATTTGGTTCTTTTGCAGAATTTCTTGTCCGGAAAAACTAAAAGCTTTAATAATCAAGGTTGATATCAATGTTGCCAAACACGATATAAATACCTGAAGTGTATGATTTATAACAAATCAGAAAGCAGCTATATTCACCTTGAAATCTGGCGATTATAGCTGTTTTCAATATTTATAAACAGAAGGTGGAATAATGAAAAAAATATTAAAAAGAGGAGCTGCAGCATTGATCGGTGTTGTTACAATGCTGTCAGTTCCATCAGGAATCAATTTAAATAATAATACTCCGGCAGTTGAGGCTGCTTCTGGTAAAATACTCGCCTTTCCGGGAGCTGTCGGCGGCGGAAAATACTCCACAGGAGGACGTGGCGGAGAAATATATCATGTCACAAATCTCAATGACAGTGGTGCTGGTTCATTCAGAGATGCTGTAAGCAAATCAAACCGAATTGTTGTATTTGATGTCAGCGGTACTATTGAACTTAAAAGCAATGTTCTCTGCCAGAGCAATGTTACAATTGCAGGTCAGACTGCTCCCGGAGGTTCGGGTATCACACTGAAAAACTATAAAATGGGTATGTCCGGAGACAATATTATCTGTCGGTATATCAGCTCACGTCCTGGTCCGTATGCCTCAACAAGCTCAGGCAATGACGCATGGGGCGGTGCAGCCGGTTCAAACTCCATTATAGACCACTGCTCCATGGGCTGGACAACAGACGAACAATGGGGACTTTATTCAAATAACATGAACTATACTGTTCAGTATTCTGTGATAGGTCCGGCTGATTCATGGGGAGGTCATAAAAAGGGACTTCACGGATTTGGTATGATGATGGGCAAGGGAAATCTTACCTTTGACCATAACCTTATCATACACAATGTGTCACGAAACTTCCGTGGCAAGGTTCAAGGCACATATACTGCTGACTTTACCAACAATATAATTTATGACTGGGGTTATCAGACAGCATATGGTACGATAGGACATCTGAATTATGTAAACAATACACTTAAAGCAGGCAATTCCACAACTGGAGGATATCACTGGATGAATGTTGACAGCAGCACATCTCCGGAGAATTTTAAGGTATACTGCGATGGAAACCGCCTTATTAATAAAGACGGTTCACTCCATGCTATTACAAATGACAACTGGTCTGGCATTTCAGTCAAGGAAAGTATAGGAATTACCAAAGACAATCTTTATTCTTCATCACCTTTCCAGACCATTATCAATGGTACAGACGTTTCTTCTGTAAATGACGTCGAATCTGCAGAAGCATCATACGAACATGTTATAAGCTTTGCCGGAAACGGTATTTCTCCTGACAGACGTACAGCAATTGACCGTCAGTGTGCTGATGAAACCAAAAACGGTACTGGTTCATGCAGCGGTACTTCTGATTATGACTCTACTCAGACCAATCTTGACAAGTATAACATTCAGTGTGGAGTTACCTATGAGTACCCGTCAGCAGTGCTTACAAAAACTATTACAGATACTGACAACGACGGTATGGACGACAACTGGGAACTTGCAAGAGGTCTTGACCCGTCTGACCCTGATGATTATAAGGGTGACTACTGCGGTCAGGGATACATGAACATTGAGTACTACATCAATGACCTTACAGCAGACTCATTCCCTGAGGGCGTTGTTATTCTTTCTCCTGAAACAGCAGTTATTGAACCTGTTTCAGCTTTTGAAACTATTGAAGCAGAGAATTTTGACGAGCAGAGCGGTGTTAAGACTGAGGACTGTTCTGAAGGCGGGCAGGATGTTGGTTACATCGAGAATGGTGATTATATAATGTTCCGCAGTGTTGATTTCGGAGAAGGCGCAAAGAGTTTTTCTGCCCGTGTTGCAGGCGTACAGGATGGCTGTGCGATTGAAGTCTATACAGACAGCCTGGACGGTACACCAATAGCAAAATGCAGTATCCCTTCAACAGGAGGCTGGCAGAACTGGACTGACGTTTCCTGTAATACAGCTATGATAACCGGCAAGCATAAACTTTATCTGAAATTTACAGGCGTCGAGGGTTATCTCTTTAACATCAACAACTTTATCTTCGGACATGACGCAATTCCTCTGAACGGAAAGCTGATAAAAAATCTTTCAGTCAATGATTCTGAAAACTGTTCAGACTGGGTAATAGGCGAAGAACTGACAGACGGCTCTCTGATTTACGGTGACAGGACTTTTACTGCTGTTAATATTCCGTCAGAAATCAAGGGAGCAGAATATATAAAGACTGCCTGTGATTCCAAAAACTATACTGACACGCTTGGTACTTTTATTGCCGGCACGGACATTGACGTTTACATTGCAATGGATTCAAGAGTAAACCAGATTCCAGACTGGCTTGGTCAGTGGGAGAAAACATCACTCTCCTTTACAAGCTCGAATGATGTTGCATTTGAACTGTACAAAAAAAGCTTTAAACAAGGCGAAATTGTGACTTTAGGAAGTAATGGACAATCTGCAGGCTGTCTTAACTACATTGTTCTGGCAATGACTGACAAAGAAACAATCAAAGGAGATGCCAATGCAGATGGAGCATTTGATACTGCTGATGCTGTCATGCTACAGAAATGGCTGGTTGGCAAAGGTGATTTAACCGACTGGAAGGCGAGCGACTTATACGAAGACGACACTATAAACGTATTTGATTTATGTCTTATGAAAAAGATGATTAAGGAGAAACAGTTATGAAATTGTTCAAAAAAATTGCAAGCATGGCTGTTGCTGCATTGATGAGCCTTTCTGTTATTCCAGTATCAGATAACTCACATCTAACCGTAACAGCAGCAGATTTCACTTATCCGGTACAGGAATTCCGCATTGCAGTCAATGATACCAACCGCAATCTTAATATATACAGCAGCGAAGAGGGCTCCTACCTGAATTCGTGGACGCTGAACGGTACTGACAATGAAAAGTGGTATCTGAACTACATCAGCGAAGGTGTATATGAGATTGTAAGTTCTGAAACAGGTTATCTCATCACCAATGAGAACGGTCTTGCTGTCATGAAAAAGGATACCAACGGTGAAAATCAGCGTTGGAAAATCGAAGCAGTCGAACAGGATTTTGACGGCTTTGACCTTTACTATAAGATTGTCAGCAATGCAGATTCTAACGTTGGACTGACCTTCAATTCCAACAGCAACTCTGTTTCTGTTGACAAATATGCAGGCGGTGAATTTCAGAAATTTCGTCTTGATCTTGACGGACTGGAAGGCTTTGCGGCTGCAAGTCTTGTAGATGATAAAATGAAAGCCGGAACAATTGGCGGTCTCCTTGGTGAAACAGTCTATGCTGATACTGTCAGCGAATTTATTTCGGCTCTTGACAGTACAGAACCGAAAACCGTTGTTGTCACTTCCGACCTCGACCTTGTTAATCAGAGCAAGGAAAAACAGCGTATCCGTGATAACAAAACCATTGTCGGCGCATATTCGGGAGTTACAATTTATGACAGTCAGCTGCGTAATGATGATTTCTGGGGTGAGGACGACCGTCCGAGTAACAATATCGTTATCCGTAATCTTAATCTGACTGCAAGAACGCTTAACAGTAAAGGTTCAGGAGTAATTCTTCTTCAGTTTTATGGTGTACGCAATCTCTGGATTGATCACAACAGTTTCAATGCCACTTTTGACCAGAACAGAGATGTTGAAGTCGGAAAGTTCATCTGGATAAATACACCTGCTGAAAACTGGTCTGACGGCAAGTATAACACCTATAATCCTGACTATATCACCGTTTCTTATAATACATTGAAAAATCGTTACTGGACATTTGCGTTTGGTTCTCAGAATAAAGACACGTCAAGACTGCATACCTCTGTCATGTTCAATAAGTTTGAGCAGTGTTCAAGAAGATGTCCGCAATATTCAAACGGATTTGACCATAATTATAATAATTATCATACAGTTACCGGAAGTAGCAATCCCAATAAATCATCACAGGTAATCGGAGGTGAAGGTTCAAGAGTTGTCAATGAAAACTGTCGATTCGAGGGATATACGGGCAATGAACTTGACCCAGACAAAAACTCTGCAATTTCATTTAAGGAAAGCGGTTCTTATACGGCTGATTCTCCTACGGGTTCTGTTTCAGCTGTAGGTTTCGATAATCTTAATACCTCCCCTTTCACTCCCGCCGATTGTTATGGATATGCACTTATTGAGGCATACAATTCAAACGGCAAGGATATCAAGGCTTTTTGCAATACTTATTCCGGAAGCATTAATTCTGCTGACAAGCTGAAATATATCACTGACAGCGATATGAGCAGCTGGATAAAAACACAGTATAACTGTCCTTTCAGAAGTATTGAGGTCGGCAATGATCCTATAGGAACATTAAAAGAAGCTGCTGAGATGAATACAGTTAATGCTTATACCATTTCCAATGTGGGAAGCAGCCTGTATTTTGATGGTTCTGTTCAGAAAAGTGAAGAAACAAAATTTGTACTTGAAGCAGCTGCGGACGGCTACTACAGAATTTACACGGAAGATAAAACCAGTTGCCTTTCTGTAAAAGATGGTATGACCGGCAACGGTACTTCGCTAATACTCGGTACATTCGCAGATTCCGAAGAAGAACTTTTCAAATTTGTACGCAATGATGACGGTTCACTTACAATAGTCACGAAGGTAACAGGCGATGCATCTTGTCTTGGGGTTGCGGCAGGCTCAAAAGAAAACAATGTTGCTGTAATTCAATGGGAGTGTGATGGTACAGATTCCCAGAAATGGACAGTTGCTGCTGAGGGCAGACTTTTNAAGCATCTTGTTGTTAATGATTATGAAAATGCAAAAAACTGGAGTATCAACAGCAAGCTTGAATCCGGCGATTTACTGTATAATGACAGAACCGGTGAAAAGGAAGTAACCTATTCCGAAATTCCTGATGTACTTATCGGTGCTGAAGCAATCACCCCTGCCTGCGACTCAAAGAATTTCACATCAGATCTGGCATATTTTATGGCGGGAGCAGATATGACTGTATACGCAGCGGTCGATACCAGAGTTGAAACAATTCCGGCATGGCTCAATGAGTGGACTAATACCGGTGTTTCATTTGTAAACAGCAAAAACACAGGCTTTACCCTTTACAGCCTTGATGTAATGTCAGGAGAAGTTGTTACACTCGGTACAAACGGTCAGTCAACCGGATGCATAAATTATACAGTATTTGCTGTTGAGGCAACTGATAAAGCAATTAGCGGCGACGTGAATGCTGACGGAAAGTTTGATATAGCTGACATTGTTATGATGCAAAAATGGCTGCTTTGTTCCGGTGAGCTTACAGACTGGCAGGCTGGCGATCTCTATGAAGACAGAATTATAAATGTTTTCGATTTGTGTCTTATGAAACGCTTAATAACTGGAGGATAAAATGATTAAACTGAAAAAAGCACTTGTAGTCGGACTGTCGTCACTGCTTTTCCTAGGGACGTTGTTCACAAAACCTGACATTTCAGTAAAAACAACTGATTTGACAGCGTACGCTGCGTCAGAAATCACACTTTCTGATATGCCGGCTGATTACCGGTATGCGGCAGATTGGATATGGAATAACCGTATCACCAAGGAGGATTCAACCGGCAGTAAGGGAATGCGTTACAACTCTATTTTTGACCAGATTATCGCCGGAAAAGGCACTATCAACTATGTGGTGCGCTGGCAGTCCTATCGTACAGTTACGCTTGAACAGCGCAAGCAGTTCGAAACTATGCTTTCCCAAAGCATAAATGAATGGAATAGGTGGCTTGCCGGATATGATAACTGGCCTTACGAATACATTGATGTTAATATTGTAGGCTGGGCAGTTATTGATGAAAGCTGTCTTCTTGATTTACAGCCAGATGAAATTGTTTATACTGACACGACATACTATGACAGTCAGTATGACACGTCAAACGGGTATGAAACTATCCCAGACAAACTTCCAAATGCTCCTGCCGAACTTTCTCGTATGGAGCACTTCAGCGATAAAAGCTATCAGTATCCAGGCGGACTGGACAAGAGGTTCGATATGTATATGTGGGCAACACAGGGTTTCCCGTCAATTGGTGGCTGCGGCGGCGACTGGGGACAAAGACTTTCCGATACAGCTTACCTCAATATGCTTGATGGCACCGGTATTCATGTGTTTGAACATGAATTGGGTCATGGTTTTGGTATGACTGACTTCTACGGCGGCGAAGGCGAAAGTGACGGATTTCCGCCCGGAGGTTTTCCAGGTGATGGTACATCTTTAATGATGGCTGGTTCTTCCTCAGTTATTACAGATTTTGACGGCTGGATGCTCCGATATATGTGGTCTAAAATTAAAGATGAATCCGGGCGATTTGACCTTTCTGAACCCACACCACCTGTAACAACTCCAGCAGTAACTACCACAACAGAATCTCCTGTTGTCAATGACCTGCCAGGAGATGTAAATGAGGATGATATATTCAATATTTCTGATGTTGTAATGATGCAAAAATGGCTACTTGGCATCGGTGATTTAACTGACTGGAAAGCCGGAGATTTGTATGAAGACAATGTTATTAATATTTTCGATTTGTGCCTTATGAAACGCTTATTAATTAAACGTGAGTTCGACAGAAAAATTATTCATTAAGGCATAAAAATTGCTCAGGCAAATCGGGTCTGAAAAATAAACTGTGTAAACGCAAAATCCCTTAAATTTTTGACAATACTAAAAATGCAGCCAAAAGTGGCAACGCTGAGGAGCGACCAGACGCAGGCTGTGATATAAAACGGTAGAAAGCGGCGGCAGAAATGTCGTCGTTTTTCATTGTTCCACCGGATATCTCCAAAGCGGATAAACCTCGGGAGTTTGAGGGCAGCGCCCTCAACAGCCATCAGGCTGCTAATCTGTCTTCAAAGAAAATTGCAAACTGCGAGTACGCAAGTCCCCAGTCTCTCACGGGCATAGTCCATTTCTTTGAAACCTCCTTAACGCTCAGGTAGATTACTTTTCGTATGGAATCATCAGTCGGGAAAACCGACTTTGATTTTGTGAATTTTCTCACCATTCTGTGGTAGCTCTCAACTGCATTTGTTGTATATATTATCTTACGAATCTCCTGCGGATATTCGAAAAATGTTGTCAGTTCCGCCCAGTTTTTGTCCCATGATTTTATAATGTTCGGATACTTCTTGTCCCACTTTTCACGGAACTCTTCTTTGGCGTATTCAGCATCATCAAGGTTCACTGCGCCGTAGATTTTCTTAAGGTCTGCGCACACTGCTTTCCTGTCTTTGTATGGCACGAACTTGCAGCTGTTTCTTACCTGATGAACGATACAAAGCTGATTTTTTGTCTTTGGAAAGACTGCATTTATTGCCTCGCAAAGTCCTGTCAGATTGTCATGGCATGCAATGAAAATGTCCGTAACACCGCGGTTTTTCAGGTCTGAGCATATGCTTGCGTAGAAACTTGCAGACTCATTTTCAGAGATCCATGTGCCAAGAATTTCTTTCTGTCCTTCCATATTGATACCCAGAACAGAGTACACACATTTGCTGATTATTTTGTTGTCCTTGCGTGAGTTGAATACGATTCCGTCAAAGAAAATCACCGGATAAATTTTATCCAGAGGTCTGTTCTGCCACTCGTTTACCTCGGGCAGAATTTTGTCGGTTATACGTGAAATCAATCCCTGTGAAATTTCGGAGCCGTAGATTTCACGCAGCGTATCTTCAATGTCACGCTGAGACATTGCTGTTCGTTCGAGCCATGCAATTGCACAGCTGTTGAGCGTTTCATCGTCAAATGGATAAAGCCTGTTTTCAAGGAATCCGTGCTTTACATATCTTACGGCATTTTCAACCTTTCCTTTGCTTTCCGGGTCTGCGGCTCTGCACATATACACCTTAAAGCCGCACTGCTGCCTGAACTTTTCAAACTCGTATGTCAGGATAACATCACCATTGTTTTCCGATACGCATACTATACTGTCCTGATCAAAAACTATTTCATCAGGCATACCGTCAAAGTATCTGAAACACTCGGTCATTGCTGTTACCAGATCGACCGTGTGAAAGGGTCTGCTTTGAAAATATGTGAATTTGTAGCGTGAGTGAGAGAGGACAAACACGGCAAATCTGACCTTTGTTTTGCCTTTTCCTCCTGCATTCGGCATATACATTTCGCCAAAATCGACCTGCATCTGTTTACCGGGAGGAAGCTCCGCAACTGCTGTATACTCTCGAGGTGGAGCTGATTTAGGAATGCCAAGCTGTTCTCTTAAAGCCTTCACAAATCGGCTGACAGTGCGTTCCTTGAAGTCCTCTGAGTAATCCTCTTTAAGCCAGTCGCAGATCTGCGCCGCTGATATACAGTTAAGCTTATTTACAGACTTTATCTTGATGGATTAAGCCTTAAGGGGATTTGTGATGCACTTGAAAGCAGGGGGATTCTTACATCTCAGAAAAAGGA
>JGI24707J26582_10001665_pt1 | contig 17275 bp, 18 predicted proteins | sample BioPla1DNA1_FD_26582 | JGI IMG/M metagenome (IMG submission 26582)
TTAAGATGTGAACCAAGAACATGTTCTGAAAGAAACTTTAGATCTACTTCCTGTTTATCAACAATCTCTCCATAAAAAGAGAAGGATTCAAATTGAATCGGACCGTTATTAAAACTATCATGATTATTGTCTGGGTATTGATAAAATGTGTTTGGTTCTGTGATAGGATCAATAAATAAACTATTTAAGAAAGTAATCGAATTGCTAAACCTTTCATCAATAAACATATAATCCAATACTTGAGTAAAATCTTTATCTGTATAAGAATACTTTATGATATATCTTAAATGCGATTTGTTGTAAATTAATTCAGAAAGATCGAGCCTGTTTAAATCTTTTTCATACTCATTTCTTAATTTCTTGATATTTTCTGAATCTAAAATTACATATTCACTCAAGATATTATTATATAGTTTTACATCTTGAATTGAATATTTGCTTGATAAAATCGGATGGATTAGACTTTGGTACTTGTAATTTGACTTAAGGATAAAATTATCTACAAACAAACTTCTTGGAATATTAAGATTCCTATTGAGTCTTTTCCCATTTTTTAGATTATATGTAAATGTAAAGTTAATGGTTTCATTTTGAATATCAGAAAGTGATTGATTAATTAGTCCTTCAGGATTACCGTTTCTATAGAATTGTTTCTGTTTTCTAATTTTATTGTTAATAGAATTATGAAATTTAACAAACGTTACGATAAATTCCTGATCATCAACAATATTATTCGTGTAGTGATTCGACCTTGGATTTAGTATAGGATTTATCCAATAAAGTTCATTAGAATCAAACTCAATTGACTGAATTTCATTGGCTTTCGGTACTTTCCATACTCGGTTAAAGTACTGGGTTCCAATCACTAACGTGGATAAAAGAGAACTAATTAATACAATAACGATATAGTCTTTAATCGTTTTCTTCAAAAATTTAGTTGATCGATATCTAAATAGATTCAGAAAAGCATATCCTACAAAGGTGAGTATGATTGAAATTAAGAGTGCATCAATAGAAAAGAAACTTGATATGGATCGCTCGTTGAGATTATTAACCGAATTATAAACAACATTGATAAATACAAACATGAATCCAGTGAATATATTTGCGCTGACAGGAAAATACCAATCGTTAGTGAAGGGCTCTTCAGATTTTTCAGACTTTCTTTTTAAATACATTCGTTTTTGTACTAAGAAGAATCCCAAGAATATGATGGCCCAATAAATGATTAATGAGATTGGGAAAGGATCTTTATTTAAAACATAGAAGATCGCATAGAGTGGTGATAATCTTCGTAAACCGTCAGCCGGAATACCGTTCAACCCAAATAAAAAGCGATCGCTAAAAGCATTTAAAGTAAGGAATATAAAGAAAGGATAAATGAGGAAAATAATAGTATGAATGAGACTATCCAATAAAGTCCCTGTATTTAGTATGATAAAAGTGGAAAGTGATTGAATAATTAGAAGAAAGAAAATTGTAGATAAATAGTTTTGAAACATGAAATCTACTTTAGTATTAAATAGCGTCATAATAAGAATATTTCCTAAAAAATAATTAATGGTAAAAGGAATTAATACTAAAATCAAACTGCTTATAAATTGTGTTACGAATAACTCTGATCTTTTTACGGGAATGGCATGATATACATCCACAGATTTTTTACTAAAGAGATAATTATATTGTATAAAGGGTGTAATAAGAACAAGTAAAATTGCAATTAAAATTGCAAAGATGATATAGGATGATAATCCTGAGATATTGTCGTAGTAGGCATTTCCCATATTAATTTTAGTAACTAAGACGGGTAATGGAAATACAGCAAGAAATAGTAATCCGTAAATAAGTAAATAAGATTTGTCTTTTTTAAAGTTAAATTTGAAAAGATTTTTGTTAATCATGAGTTGATTCCTCCAATTCATAAATGAATATTTCTTCTAGAGAAATGGGGACCGTTTCTATTATTAGTGGATTTAAATCATTAATTTTTTGATTGGTGCCTTGTTTTGATCCCTTTAAGATAACTGAAAATATTCGATCTTGACCAGTAATGTTTAGCGGATTAAGTTTATCCAGTAGACTTTTGTCGAAATTTTCAGGAAAGACTACTTGGTATTTATGGTAATTATCATGTACTTCTTGTGTAGAAGCATCTAACTTAAGTGAGTTATTAGTGATCATCACTATGTGGTCACAGATGTCCTCTAATTCCCTTAGGTTATGTGAGGATATGATTACGATTATTTCTCTCTCTGATATTGCTTGGGAAATATATTGTCTTAATTTGAAGCGCATAAAAGGATCGAGTCCATCAAAAGCCTCATCCAGCAAAAGAACGTCTGGTTTGGATGCTAGTGCTAGAATTAGCATAACTTGTCGCTTCATACCCTTTGAGAATGAATTAATTTTCGTGTTTTGGGATAGTTTAAAGTCAAGCATTAGCTCGTTATATATATCTGTATCAAACGTTTTGTAGAATTGTTTGTAGAAGTTTTTCATATCTTCTACAGTTGATTGCGGAAAGAAGAATGGTTCATCTCCTAAGAAAAATATTTTTTCTTTGGCATCTATATTATCGAAAACATCTTCATTATTGAAGTTTATCACTCCGGAGTCTGGTTCTATGACACCTGATAAGAGTCTTAAAAGGGTTGATTTTCCAGAACCATTAGGTCCTACTAAGCCATAGCAATGCCCCTTGTATAAATCCCAATTTATATTATTTAGTACATTTTTCTTTCCGAATGACTTACTAACGTTTTTAAATGAAATCATATTTTGACCTCCTGTATATATTGAGTTATCTGTTCCTGTGTTTGTCCCAGTTTAATTAGTTGATTGATAATTTTAAAAAGTTCTGNGTAAGTTTCCTCAATCAAATTATTTAGGCCAGTATCTTCTTTTTTTACAAAAAATCCTTTTCCCGGTTGTGCATAGACCAGATTTTGTTTTTCACATTCATCGTATGCACGCATGACCGTATTTGGGTTTATCCCTAAATCTTTCGCAAGAGATCTGACTGAGGGAAGTTTGTCATTTGGTTTTAAAATTTCATAAGCAATTAGCTTTCCAATTTCATGAACAATTTGTTCAAAGATTGGTTTGGAACTACTGTGGTTGATTTGTATCATCTTTTCACCTCTCTGTACTAATCTCACTAATACAGTAACACACGAGGTATTAAAGGTCAACAAAATTTGCAAAGATAGAGAGAAGCGGGGTCAAATGTGGTAAAATGCTAACGGAGGCGATTATATGTATGAAGTAATTATTGTTGGTGGAGGTCACGCTGGAGTTGAGGCGGCTATTGCGTCTGCGAGAATGAATCGTAAGACTGCACTTTTCACCATGAACACGGATCGTATCGCCACGATGCCTTGTAATCCTGCAATTGGTGGCCCTGCTAAGGGGATCGTTGTTAGAGAGATTGAGGCACTTGGTGGGGTTATGGGTAAAGTTGCAGATAAAACAGCGTTACAGTTTAGAATGTTGAATTCTTCCAAAGGACCAGGTGTGCGTAGTTTGAGAGTACAATCTGATAAAATAGAATATTCAAAAGCAATGCGNGATGCTGTATTGAGTGAGCCCGGAGTGGAGATTGTACAAAAAATGGTTAAAGAAGTAGTGATTGAAGATGGNGTCTGTATCGGAATTAAAACGATGGATGATGAATTTATTCCGTCGAAAACGGTTGTTATCACCTCGGGGACATATATGAGTTCTAAAATTATGGTTTCAGATAATATTAAATCATCAGGACCAGATGGTGATCCAACAACCAATACATTATCTGATTCATTACGTAGAGCGGGTATTAAAACAATGCGACTAAAAACAGGTACCCCTGCTCGAGTGTTAACTGAATCTATTGATTTTTCAAAAACGATTGAGCAACCTGGGGATGATGAGTTGTACTTTTTCAGTGATGACACAAATCGTAATGAAGTTATTAAAGATCAGTATTCTTGTTATTTGACCTATACAAATGAAAAAACCCATCGCATCATCACGATGAACATTGATAAGTCAAGTATGTTTTCGGGTGAAGTTGAAGGCGTTGGAGCTAGATACTGTCCTTCTATTGAAGATAAAATTGTAAGGTTTTCCGATAAGGAACGTCATCAAATATTTTTAGAACCGGAATCAGCTGGTTTAAACACTACGTATGTACAAGGTTTATCATCATCCTTGCCGGAAGACGTTCAAGATAAGATGTTGAGAACGATTCCGGGACTTGAGAATTGTGTTGTAGATCGTTATGGATATGCGATTGAGTATGATGCGATTGATCCTATTCAATTGAATGCGAATATGGAATTAATGAAAGTTAAGAATTTGTTTACTGCAGGACAAATAAATGGAACTTCTGGCTATGAAGAGGCGGCTGGTCAGGGAATTATGGCGGGTATTAATGCTGCATTGAAGTCGCGTGGTGAAGAGCCATTTATTTTGGGAAGAGATGAAGCTTATATAGGTGTTATGATTGATGATCTTGTGACAAAAGGAACGCAAGAGCCTTATCGACTTCTAACTTCACGTGCTGAATATCGTTTGTTGTTGCGTCATGATAATGCTTATAGACGATTATCGCATTATGGTTATCAATATGGCTTAATTTCTGAGTCAGATTATGAGATAATAAAGTCAGACATAAAAACAATAGATAATTTTATTAAATTAACCAAAGAGACTAGAATACCTCATGATAAAAAAATGAAAGACTATTTCGCGTCAAAAGATTCACCATTTGATGCGCATGACTTAACAATTTATGATGCAGTTAAGCGACCACGCATTCTATTATCTGAGATTATTGAGTTATTGGATCTTGATTTAAGAAGTGATTTAATTTATCAGACGGAAGTTGAAATTAAATATGAAGGGTATATTCGCAAAGCAGTGAGGGAAGCTGAAAAATTAAAAGCGATGGAACAAATCAAATTGCCATCAGATATTAATTATGATGAAATTGCGAATCTATCTATAGAAAGTAAAGAGAAATTAAATGAGATAAGACCTTTAACTGTGGGTCAGGCATCTCGTATTTCTGGAGTTAATCCGGCTGATATTTCAATTCTAGCAATGTACTTAAAGACAAAGGAGAGTTAATATGCAAGTAGGGGTTATTGGAACCGGCAGTATTGCATCTTGGTTTATTCAAGCGGCAAGGTTGGTAGAGGATGTTGAATTCGTAGCTGTTTATTCTAGAGCTCAAGCAACTGGAGATAAGTTTGCGCAAGATAACCGTATTGATAAAGTTTACACGGACCTAGAAAAGATGCTGAAGGATAATGATGTAGAAGCGGTCTATATTGCTAGTCCTAATAGCCTGCATTTTGATCATGCTAAACTTGCTTTAGAACATAATAAGCATGTTTTAATAGAAAAACCTTTTACAGGTAATTTTGATAGAGCTAAGGAATTGGTTGCACTGGCGCAAAGTAAAAGCTTATTTCTTTTTGAGACGATCTGTAATATTCATATGCCGCATATGGATTATATAAAAAATCGTATTCAAGAGTTAGGACAACTAAGAATGATTCAATGTAATTACAGCCAGTATTCAAGTCGTTATGATGCTTTGTTATCAGGTAAGACTCCCAATGTATTTAATCCAAAAATGTCCGGAGGAGCTTTGATGGATTTAAACATATATAATTTGCATTTTACAATGTACTTNTTTGGGAAACCTGAATCAATCCATTATTTTGCGAATCAACATGAAAATGGGATTGATACTTCAGGNATNTTAATATTAGATTATGGTGAATTTAAAGCAACCTTGACCGGTGCGAAAGATAGTGCTTCTTACAATGTAGGACAAATTCAAGGGGAAACAGGTCATATTACAATTCCTAATGGTGTGAATGGTTTAGAAACGGTTATATTAACAACTGATGACACAAAAAAGGAAGTGGTTGAACAAGATAAACCNCGTTTGTATTATCAAGTAGCGGTGTTTAAGGATATGGTTGATAATAATGATTTTGAATTACGTGATTTTTATTTAGAACACAGCTTAAATGTGGTAGAAGTAGCTACAGAAGCTTTAAGACAAATTGGATTGGAATTTGAATATTAATGGATAAAAGATTTAATAATTTAGACGTATTTGTAGATGTGGATAAATTTGATATTTATAAAAACCATCTGCAGGAAGTGAATAAGGTTTTGAATTTAACGGCTATTACGGATGATGAAGGAATCTATTTAAAGCATTTCTACGACTCATTATTGATAGAAAAACATATTCCAAAAAANGCATCATTGTGTGATATTGGAAGTGGGGCTGGATTTCCAGGACTNGTATTGGCTATTGCAAGACCTGATTTAAAAGTTACATTGGTAGAACCCACTTTAAAAAGATGTAACTTTTTAAATGAAGTAATTGAACTTTTGGATTTGAATAATGTTATTGTTTTAAACGAAAGAGCTGAAGATTTGGCGAATGATTATCGCGAAGAATTTGATGTAGTTACAGCTAGGGCTGTTGCTTATTTAGACATTCTAAGTGAATTGTGTCTGCCTTTAGTTAAACCTGGAGGCCTTTTTGTAGCGATGAAAGGTGCTAAAGGAATAGAGGAATTAAATATATCTAAAAATGCAATCAGAATATTAGGTGGAAATGTACAAGTAATAGATGAATTATATGATGAGGATTTAGGGTCTAGAATTAATATAGTGGTAGATAAAACCGCGAACACTCCGGGTAAATATCCTCGTAATTATGGTAGAATAAAGAAGACACCGTTATCAGGGAGGAAAAATGGCTGAGCATAAATTAATCCAAGTAGAAAAAATCAGTGTGAATCCTTATCAACCAAGAAAGGAATTTGATGAAGCAGGCTTATTGGAGTTAGCTCAATCAATTCGGGAGAATGGTTTGATTCAACCGATAGTGGTAAGAGAAGTAGGTAATGAGGCTTATGAGATAATTGCGGGTGAAAGACGATATCGGGCCATGTTGATGATTGGTAAGGTTGAAGTTCCTTGTATTGTTACAACAGCAACAGATGAAGCAAGTGCCTCAATTGCATTGATTGAAAATATTCAGAGAGAAGACCTTAATCCAATTGAAGAAGCGAATGCTTATCGTCAAATTTTAAAAACACAAGGGATGACACAGAAAAAGTTGGCTCAACAAATTGGTAAATCACAATCCTTTGTAGCTAATAAAATTAGATTGTTAGAATTGCCGGAAAGAGCACTTTCAACATTGGCACAGGGTAAAATTACAGAACGCCATGCGAGAGCATTATTAACCGTTGATGATGAAGAACTGGATCAAGTGTTGGATAAGATATTAGATCAGAAATTAAATGTGAGTCAGACGGAAAGGTTAATACAAAAACCGAAGAAACCGAAGAAACCACTAATTAAAGGAATCTCTCAGAGTATTAAAATTGGGATTAATACGATTAAAGAAGCGGTTTTAATGGTTGAAAAAACAGGTATTAAAGTTAATCAAGAAATTGAAGAAACGGAAGATGAGGTTGTGATAACCGTTCGTTTTCCGAAATAGATAAAGGAAGTGACGTTGTGTGTAAAATAATTGCTATTGCGAATCAAAAAGGTGGTGTTGGGAAGACAACTACAAGTATCAATCTATCTGCTGGTTTAGCGTATTTGGGACAAAAAGTATTATTGATTGATTTAGATCCTCAAGGTAACACAACTCAAGGTTTAGGAGCGAATAAATCTAAATTTAAGTATACGACTTATGACTTATTATTGGGTGAAGAGGAAGTAGATGATATTAAATTATCATTATCACAACCTCCTATGGATTTAATTCCTGCTACGATTGATTTGGCCGGGGCCGATTTAGAGATGATTGAATTTAAGGCAGGGCGTGAACGCCTTTTAAAAAACAAATTGATAAAAGCTAAACAAGACTATGATTTTATAATCATTGATTGTCCCCCTTCATTGGGACTTTTGAACACGAATGCATTAACAGCTGCAGATTCAGTTATCATACCTGTTCAAAGTGAATATTATGCGTTGGAAGGTTTGACACAGTTATTATCAACAATTAGATTGGTTCAAAAACTATTTAATCCTAATTTGAAAATTGAAGGTGTCTTAATCACCATGCTTGATCTTAGGACGCGACTCAGTATTGAAGTACAACAGGAAGTTAGACGTTATTTTAAAGAACGAGTATATAAAAACAATATTCCAAGAAATGTTAAATTATCTGAAGCGCCAAGTAGAGGTCAATCTATATTCGAATATGATATTAAATCTGAAGGGGCCAAAGCTTATGCCGCATTAGCGAAGGAAGTTATTAAAAGAAATAATAAAGAGGTGAAGAAAAATGGCCGATCAGAATAGACTTGGTAAAGGTTTAGGTGCTATTTTTGGAGAAGACGTGAGTGATGTATTAGAGGAAATTCAACAAGGATCGCACGATCAATTCGGTGGAATTAAGACACGTCTTAAAGTAGATGATATTAGAACGAATCCTTATCAACCGCGTCGTATTTTTGATGAAGAAAAGCTGAGTGAATTAGCAAGTTCAATTGAGCAACATGGTCTATTTACACCCATTTTAGTTCGAGAAAGTACTCATGGTTATGAATTGGTTGCTGGAGAGCGAAGACTTCGCGCTAGTAAACTGGCAAATCTAGAGGAAATTGACGCGATTATTGTTAGTTTTGATGACGAACAAATGATGGAGATTGCCATCATAGAAAACATCCAAAGGGAAGATTTAAATGTTCTGGAAGAAGCATTAGGTTACCAATCATTAATTGATAATCTAAAATTAACACAAGAGGAAGTAGCGAAACGGGTTAATAAGTCTAGGAGTCATATTACCAATATACTTCGTTTATTAAAATTACCGGAATCAGTTCAAAAAATGGTTTTAGAAGAAAAANTAACAATGGGTCATGTTCGACCATTGGTAACATTAGATGATGAGAAAGAAATTAAAGATTTTGCGAAAGAAATATATAATAAAAAATTAAATGTTCGAGAAGCAGAAAAATTAATAAGAGATAAAGATAAAGAAGAGGTTAAGCGTCCTACGAGGATAAAAAGGCGTGAGTATGCTTATGCAGAGAGATTGTTTGAATCAAAGCTTCAAACAAGAACTACCGTAGATAATAAAAAGATTATTATATCCTTTGAAGATGACGATGATTTGAATAGAATCTTAGATGCTTTAGAATTGATAGAATAGGGGTAATAAAATGATACTAGCATTCACAGGCGCAGGTATAAGTCGTGATTCTGGGATTAGTACTTTTATGGAACAACCCACTATTCGTGAGAGGTTGTACCGGAGTTATGCAAAAAGTAATCCTAAACAATATAATCAGACTATCTCACAATTAACTAAAATAATGAGAATGGCTCAACCAAATGATGCACATTTTGCTTTAAGTGAATATGGCATAGATGTGATTACGATGAATGTGGATGGATTACACGAAAAGGCTGGCTCAACNCCACTTTTATTACATGGTGNTATGCCAGGCGAGAATGAATTATCTCATGCCCATGAGNTATATAATAAACCAGTGCTTTATGGTGATGATGCACCAAACTATCAAAAAGCAATAGAAAAAGTAAATCAATTAGGTGAAGGAGATGTGTTTTTAGTTGTGGGTGCTTCAGATCATACTGCAATCGCTGTTGAATTGAGAAAGCTTGCGAAGAAAAGAAAAGCAAAAGTGATTGAGATTCAAGAAAATGCATCCATAGAAGTTAGAAAGACTTTAGAAAACTTAGTAATAGAGGGTAGATTATGAATTTAAAAAAGTTAGTAGGTATTGAAGCTGCCAATTATGTAACGGACGGTATGTTTGTTGGATTGGGGACTGGGTCTACAGCTTATTACATGATAGAGGAACTCGGAAGACGGGTTAGGGAAGAAAACTTAGATATTGTAGGAGTTCCAACGTCCTTAAGAAGCAAAGAACAAGCAGCATCTTTAAATATTCCGCTTAGAGATGTGAATGAGGTGCCTTTTATAGATGTAACAATTGATGGTGCCGATGAATTTAATAATGACTTCCAAGGTATCAAAGGTGGTGGGGGTGCGTTATTATTTGAGAAGGTTGTAGCAAACATGTCAAAGAAAAATATTTGGATCGTAGATGAATCTAAACATGTTGAACACTTAGGTAAATTTCCACTTCCAGTTGAGGTTATTCCTTTTGGAAGCCAGGCTGTTTTTGTGGAATTTGCGGTTAAAGGATATCGTCCAGAATGGCGTTTGGATGGATCAGAACGATTTAAAACGGACTCTGGAAACTATATTATTGATTTGCATCTAGAAAAAATTCATGATCCTAAATCCTTATCAGACGAATTAAAGCTTATGGTGGGCGTAGTAGAGCATGGATTGTTTCTTGATATTGCAAATTTAGTGATTAAAGGAACAAAAGAAGGTATTATAAAACTAGAAAAATGAGAACAAGGGTTCTCATTTTTTAAAAGAGGTGAAATTATGACTAATAATTTAACAGATACAATAGTTGCTATTATTACTGCTCTCTCTGAGAGCGCTATTTCAGTAATTAGACTTAGTGGAATCGATGCAATCGAAATTGCTAACTCACTTTTTTCACGAGATTTAACCAAGGTAGATAGTCATACGGTAACTTATGGCCATATCATTGATCCTATAGATGATAAAGTGGTGGATGAAGTATTGGTGTCAGTCTTTCATGCACCCAAAACATATACACGAGAAGATGTTGTCGAAATAAGCTGTCATGGAGGTGTTTTGGTAACTAAAAAAGTATTGGAGTTATGTCTAGGACAAGGCGCAAGAATGGCGGAAAATGGTGAGTTTACTCAAAGAGCCTTTTTAAATGGTAGGATTGACTTGTCGCAAGCAGACTCAGTAATGGATTTAATTCGTTCGGAAAATGATTTTGCGAGAGAATTGGCTATTTCTGGTGTCAAAGGTAATATACATGCGCTAATTCAACCGTTCTTAGATCGTCTTTTAGAGATCATTGCGACTATTGAAGTTAATATTGATTACCCAGAGTATGATGATGTGGAAATGTTAACTCAAGACACCTTATTGCCAAGATCTCGAGACCTTTTAAAAGACCTAGACAAAATTTTGAAAGAATCAAGAAGTGGAAAAATTATGAAAGAAGGTGTTAAAACCGTAATCCTTGGAAAGCCTAATGTCGGAAAATCTAGTATTCTAAACGTATTATTGGATGAGGATAAGGCAATCGTCACAGATATTGCGGGAACGACTCGTGATCTTGTGGAAGGCTGGATCCAATTGGAAAATGTTGCATTGCATTTGATAGATACGGCCGGCCTTCGGGAAACAGGAGATAAAATTGAACAGATCGGTATTGAAAAAAGTCGAAAAGCTTTAGAAGAAGCTGACCTGGTAATCTTGGTTTTTGATGCATCTAAACCAATGGATGAAGAAGATAAGGATTTACTTAAAAAGACGGAACACAAAGAAAGAATTATCGTATATAATAAAATAGATTTGGTAGAAGAGAAACTGGATGGAGTTTCAGTAAGTGCAATTAATGGCGATGTTACAGAATTAATTGATGCGATTGATGATAGATTCAAAGAACATAAACGAGCATTAACTCAACCAACATTATCGAATGAACGCCATATTGCGGCAGTAAGGTCAAGTTATCTAGCGATGGAACGCGCAATTGAGGCATTAGAAATGGGAGTCGAGTTGGATTTGGTCACGATTGATTTGAATGAATCTTATGCGGAATTGGCATCGGTCATTATGCCAAAACAAGACATCAATATACTTGATGAAATTTTTAGTCGATTCTGTTTAGGAAAGTAGGGATAATATGGATTATTATTGGATTGATACGCATGCCCATATTTTTAGTGAAGAAAACGATATAGACCAAATAAAAGAAAATGCGTTAAACCATAATGTTAAAAAAGTTTGCGCAATACTAGGAAGTTTAGATGAGATAGAGCGGGCCTATATGTATGCTAAAGATGATCCTTTTTTTGATTTTGCGATTGGAGTTCATCCAGGAAGTGTTAGAGATATATCGGAGCATGAGTTTGAAGAGATGATGCGTTACTTATTATGGGATCAGGTAAAATTCGTCGGCGAGATTGGATTAGATTATTATTGGGATACTAGTTTTAATGAACTTCAAAAAGATTGTTTTATAAGACAGATAGAACTCGCAAATGAATATAATCTCCCAATTGCTATCCATATGCGCGAATCTTCTGATGATGTTTACAATATTTTGAAAAAACACCCTGTTAAAAGGAAAGGGATTGTACATTGTTTTACTGAAGGCTATGATTCAGCAAAGAAGTTTGAAGATTTAGGTTTTTATTTAAGTATCGGTGGAATTGCAACTTTTAAAAATGGTGATAATGTAAGAGAGTTGATTGATAATGTTTCAGAAGATTATCTTTTAACGGAAACAGACTCTCCTTACTTGACACCTCATCCTTTTAGAGGTAAAAAAAATGAACCGGCGTATGTGTCATATGTTGGGCAAGAGATTGCTAGAATTAAAGGGGTTGAAGATGTGATCATCCAGAAACTGATTATTAATAATTATAATCGATTAATATTACAAGATAAGAAATGAAGTATTTACTTCGTTTTTTATTTGGATAAGTTTAGTTCGATTTCAAAGACACTGCCATGTAACTTTGATATAATGAATGAGCGCAATTAGAGGGAAGGTGTTTAAGTGATACAACTTGAGAATGTGTCTCATGATTTTATGCACCAGAATGAGCCGAAACGAATTCTACAAGATATTAATTTGTCAGTTCAAAGAAGAGAAGTGTTTGGGCTTGTCGGTAATACTGGAAGTGGTAAATCAACGATACTTCGAATTATGAATGGGTTTATAAAACCCACAAAAGGGAGCGTATCACTTTTAGGGGAAGTATTGGATGATAAAAACAAACATGATCTAGTGAAAAGAACGGCGATGATTTTTCAAAATTTTAACCTATTGTCTAATCTTAACGTATTAGAAAATGTTCTGTTACCTACTAAGTTAAGAAAAATGGACCGTGATAAAAGTTTGGAAAAAGCTAAAGACTATTTAAGATATGTCGGTTTAGAAGGATATGAAGAGGCTTATATAAAAACATTATCTGGTGGTGAGAAACAACGTGTAGCTATAGCGAGAACTTTAATGAGTGAACCGGATATTATTTTCTGTGATGAACCTACTTCAGCATTAGATGGTGAAATGCGGTACGATATTTTACGTTTACTAAGAGACATCAATGAAACAATGGGGACGACGATGATTGTGGTATCTCATGATATTTCAGTGATTGAGAGTTTGTGTCATCAAGCTGCTATCTTAGAAAATGGTAAAATTGATACGATCATTCCGATTAACCGAAAAGAGATAAAAAATATTTCTTATCGGGAGGTGTTGTTGGGTGATTGACAAGTATCTAAAAGTATTTCATAAATTCAAACCAGATATCATTAAAGCTTTACTGGAAACTTTGGATATGATGGTTACAGTAATGATATTGACGGCCGTATTAGGCTTGATATTGGGTATTATTTTATTTTCTACAAGAGAAAAGGGGGTTTTATCCAATAGGTTGATATATATTGCCTTTTCAGGAATGGTAAACATATTTCGATCAATACCTTTCATTCTATTTATTATAGCAATGATTCCAATTAATCGATTAATTATTGGAACGGGTTTTGGGGTTAATGCTTCTAAGATTCCGCTTTCTATCGTTGGAATTTCTACATTTGCGCGATTTGTAGAACAGGATTTACTGGATGTTAATAAAATGATGTATGAGACATCCTATGCTTTGGGAGCTAATAAAATTCAATATTTTAAGAATTTTCTACTAGTAGAAGCTAGATCGAGTTTAGTACTTAGTTTTACATCTGCGTCTATTTCACTGTTATCTTATTCAACAGTAATGGGGATCATAGGTGGAGGTGGTTTGGGGTATTTAGCCATATCTGAAGGATATCATAATTTCAATTATGAGTTAATGTGGATCATAGTGTTAATAATGATACTAATTGTACAGTTTATTCAAGTATTGGGGAATTTTATTTCTAATAAAATTGATCAAAGATAAAAGGAGTAAGAGAGAAGATGAAGAAATTTATTACTGTTTTATTTGTAATGTTATTATTGGTTGCTTGTGGAGGAAAATCTACTGAGGAAGGATCGTTGGATGTTGGTGTGGCTTTTTATCCGATGAAAGATATTCTTGAATTGGTGGAAGAAGATTTAAAAGCTGAAGGAATCACTTTAAATATTCATGAATTTACGGACTACCAAACACCTAATAATTTACTAAAAGATAAAGAGTTGGATGCGAATATGATTCAACATCGCTATTTCTTAGAGGAGTTTAATAAGGCAAATGATACAGATTTAGAAGTGATAATGCCAATATATCATGCTACATTTGCGCTATATTCTGAAGAATTTGAGAATATTGAAGATATTCCAAATAATTCAGTGATAACTTTACCTGATGATGCGACCAATTTAAGTCGTGCCTTATATCTATTACATCAAGCCGGTTTGATAGAAGTTGATTTGACGAATGCGACAAATTTGACGCTTGACGATGTGGTGTCTAATCCCAAGGATTTAGACCTTACAGATCATGTTCCTTTAACAAGTTTATCTCAACGTTATGTGGAAACAAAGTTCGCGGTTATGTATCCAACGTATGCACGTAACTTAGAGCTTGAAGGTGATGAACAACGTCTATACGTAGAGAAGTTGGATGATGTAACGGAAGGTTATGCGATTTCTCTAGTTGCTAGACCGGATAATTTAGATGATGCTAATATTAAAAAATTGATGGATGTATTAAATAGTGATAAGGTTAGAGATTTTTTAATTGAAAATTATGATTGGGCAAGTACGCCAGCATTTTAAAAAAGTGTGAGGATTTTCCTCACACTTTTTTAATGCGTAGTTTTTCTTGCGATATAATTTCCAATTGCTTGTATAATTGAAACAATTAGAATAATTACGATTACACTGACATAAAGTATATCTAACATATTTCGATCATAGCCATATCTTTTTACAAAAATACCCAGACCTCCTGGACCGAAAGTACCAGCAATCGTTGTGAGTCCAAATAAAACTACAAGTGTAATTGAGGCCCCCCTGGCTAATGAAGGGATGCTTTCTTTTAAATATACACGAGTTATGATTTGGAAGTTTGAGATCCCCATCGAAACGGCGGCCTCAATAATACCTTGATCTACTTCGGATAGGGCATTTTCTACCTGCCTTACAAAAAAAGGAACGGCACCTATCACGAGTGGAAGGATTGCCCCCGTGACTTTTAATGCGTTTTGTTTGAAAAGGTAGCTAACTAGTGGATAAAGTGTCATATATAGGATGATGAATGGAATGGACCAAATTAGATTGGTAATCTTATCAAATATTTGATGGGCTAGTCTATTCTCCATAATCCCTTTTGGCTTTGTGACAACAATAAGAACACCTATGATAAGTCCTATAATAATCGTGATACTTCCCGCTATAATCATCATTTGAAAAGTTTCCGATAGTGAAATTAAGAATTCATCAAAATACTCAATTAAATTTGGAAAAAGTTTTTGAAGCATGTTATATCACCTCAACTTTCGCGACTTGTTTTATATAATCAATGGCTTNCTGTTGNGTTATAGGATCNCCTTTTAGTATAACAATCAATGAACCAANAGGTGTTTGTTTAATGATATCAACTGTTCCATATACTATGCTGGCTTCAATATTGAATTCTTGTGTTAAATTTGAAATTAAAGGTACTCCGATTTCTTCTCCAATAAAGTCTATTTTTAAAACTTTATCAGCTTCGTTTATATTGAGAATTTGTTGATTGTTTTCTAAAATAGTCTCAATATTTTTCATATTCGATGTAAATTCTTGGGCTATTTTACTTTGTGGTTTAGAAAATAGATTCTCTACCGTGTTTTCTTCTATAATTTTCCCAGATTCCATAATGGCTACTCGATCACAAATGTCTTTTATCACTGACATTTCATGAGTGATAATTACGATAGTTATGCCTAATTTTTCATTGACATCTTTCAAGAGTTGTAGAATAGATTGGGTAGTTTGTGGATCGAGAGCACTGGTTGCTTCGTCACACAATAAAACTTTTGGGTCGTTAGCAAGTGCTCTAGCAATTGCGACCCGTTGTTTTTGNCCCCCTGATAGTTCCGATGGATAAGCGTCNTTTTTGTCCTCAATTTCTACGAGTTTTAGAAGGTCCATCACTTTATCTTGATCATGATNTTTTGGTAGAGTGAAGGCTACATTATCATATACGGTTCTTGAATTGAAAAGATTGAATTGTTGAAAAATCATCCCAATATTTTTTCGTTCTTCTCTTAGTTTCTTTTTTGATAGTTGAGTTAGTTCAACCTTATCTATATAGACTTCTCCTTGATCAGGTGTTTCTAAGAGATTCATGAGTCGGACTAAAGTGCTTTTTCCAGCTCCGCTAAATCCGATTATTCCGTATATTTCTCCTTCGTTGATGGTTATAGAAACGTTGTCTACGGCTTTAACGGATTGATTAAAAGTTTTCGATACATGTCTAAGTTCTATCACGGCACTCACTCCTTATTGCTATGTAAATATTATAGGAAATAATGGGGCTTTTCAATGGTAATATGATATAATGCAATACGTTAGGAGTGAGATTATGAATAAAACAACAAAAGAATTGGTTTTACAGTCGATTATAGCGGCTGTATATGTGGCTATTACATTTGTATTTCAAAGTATGTCTTTCATGCCGCAACAGTTTAGAGTATCTGAATTCATGTTGATATTAGTCTTGATTCATCCAAAGAATGCGTTAGGTATAATATTGGGAACGCTTTTGGCGAATGTATTTAGTTCTGTGGGAGCAGTGGATATCGTTGTAGGCACTTTCGCCACATATCTTTCATTAAAACTGATGGTTCGTGTTCAATTAAAGTGGTTAAAGTATTTAATGCCCTCCATTATTAATGGGATTATTATTGGAATTATGTTATATGCAGTCTTAGATTTCCCACTGATTTATAGTGCCGTCTCTGTATTTGTTTCGGAAGCGGTAGTTACATTTATTCCATGGTTTATAATAGGAGATAAGATAATTAAAAATAAGCGTATAATTGAGATATTTGGGTAAATCACACATTATCACATAATTTACATAATTGCATAAAACCTCACTGTTTAGTGGGGTTTTATTTATTAATCAGTTCTCAAATATATTTTTTTAGCTAAAAATTTGACCATTAAAT
>JGI24707J26582_10001667_pt1 | contig 17261 bp, 27 predicted proteins | sample BioPla1DNA1_FD_26582 | JGI IMG/M metagenome (IMG submission 26582)
CTGAAACTTATGGGAATGCCATTCAGCGCGTAAAGGAGGGACAGTTGTGGCCAAAAAGGCAATGATTCAAAAATGGGCCAAAGAACCGAAGTTTAAAGTACGTCGTTACAATAGATGTAAAGTTTGCGGACGTCCGCATGGCTATCTTCGTAAATTCGAAATGTGCCGTATTTGCTTTAGAGAACTGAGCTACAAAGGTGCCATACCAGGGGTTACCAAAGCTAGCTGGTAGAAACAGGAAGGAGGTATGTTCAATGGTAATGACCGACCCAATTGCTGATATGCTAACCCGTATTCGCAATGCTAATTCGGTTTATCACGATAAAGTAGAAATACCGGCCTCTAAAATTAAGCAGGCTGTTGCTGAAATGTTGAAACATGAAGGCTTTATCAAAGATTACGAATTAATTAAAGACGATAAGCAGGGTGTATTGCGGATATCTTTAAAATATGGACCCAATCGTGAAAAAGTAATCACAGGCATTAAGCGTATTTCCAAACCGGGACTTCGTGTGTATGCAAAGAATGATCAAATTCCTCGCGTACTTGGTGGTCTTGGAGTTGCCATCATTTCGACTTCGAAAGGAATCATGACTGACAAGCAAGCTCGTAAAGAGGGTCTTGGCGGCGAAGTAATGGCCTACGTTTGGTAAGTTGACTTTTTTGAGCTAGGAGGTGCACATATGTCGAGAATTGGTAGGATGCCGATTGCTATCCCTGCTGGTGTAACAGTAAAGCTGGATGGCAATGTGCTATCGGTTAAAGGCCCTAAAGGCGAGCTAACTCGTGAACTTCCCAAGGAAATGATTATTGAAATTGAAGATAACACTATCCTTGTGAAACGGCCTTCCGATGAAAAAGAACACAGATCACTGCACGGTTTAACCCGTACATTAATATCAAACATGGTTGTCGGAGTAACTGAAGGTTTTAAAAAGACGTTGGAAATCGTTGGCGTAGGTTACAGGGCAGCTAAACAAGGTACTAAACTCGGATTGACTCTTGGTTTTTCACATCCGGTTGAAGTTGTACCGCCCGCAGGTGTCACAATTGACGTTCCAGCTCCCAACAAAATCGTTATATCGGGTATCGATAAAGAAGTTGTTGGGCAATTGGCCGCTCAAGTTCGTGGCTTTAGAGAACCGGAACCTTATAAAGGTAAAGGTGTTAGATACGAGGGCGAACGCGTTCGCCGCAAAGTTGGTAAAGCCGGCGGTAAAGGTAAGAAGTAAGATTTAAGCGAAAGGAGTGAATACCTTGCTTCGTAAGGATAACAAGAACGCAGCACGCCAAAAGCGTCATTACAGAATGCGCCGTAAAGTCGTTGGCACTGCTGAAAGACCACGCCTGAATGTATTTCGCAGCTTAAGCAACATCTATGCGCAAATTATCGACGATGTGTCAGGCACTACGCTTGTAGCAGCCAGCACAATGGATAAAGACATTCGTGAATCCGTTGAATACGGTGGAAATATCGAAGCAGCTAAGGTCGTTGGCGAGGCTATCGCTAAACGGGCATTGGCAAAAGGAATCAATCAAGTAGTATTTGACCGCGGCGGATATATCTACCATGGTCGCGTAGCTCAGCTTGCAGAAGCAGCACGTGAAGCAGGGCTGAAATTCTAGGAAAAGGAGGTAAGGTAATGGCCAGAATTGATTACTCAACTCTTGAACTTAAAGAAAAAGTTGTATTTATTAATAGAGTTGCAAAGGTTGTAAAAGGCGGACGCCGTTTCTCATTCAGCGCTTTAGTGGTTGTTGGTGATGAAAATGGTCATGTCGGCTACGGTTTAGGCAAAGCATCTGAAGTTCCTGAAGCTATCAGAAAAGGTGTTGAAGATGCTAAGAAGAATCTTATTAAGATTCCTATTGTTGGAACTACTATTCCTCACGAAATTACCGGCATTTTCGGCGCAGGCAAAGTGCTCTTGAAGCCGGCCTCAGAAGGTACTGGTGTTATAGCAGGCGGTCCTGTTCGTGCCGTACTTGAGCTTGCAGGTATTCACGACATTCTGACTAAATCCTTAGGATCATCAAATGCTAACAACATGGTGCGCGCTACTTTCAAAGGTCTGGAACAGCTGAAACGGGCTGAAGAGGTTGCTGCACTTCGTGGTAAAACTGTTCAGGAACTTTTGGGCTAAGGAGGTAACATCATGGCAAAATTCAAAATCACCCTTACCAGAAGCCTGATCGGCAGACCTGAAGACCAGCGTGCTACTGTAAAGGCTTTGGGTTTAGGAAAAACAAATAGTTCAGTTGTACAAGATGATACTCCCGTAATCCGGGGTATGATTCGTAAAGTAGAACATCTGGTTAAGGTAGAAGAAGTACAAGACTAGTAAGGAGGTGCTACTATGAAATTACACGATTTAGCTCCAGCACCCGGTTCGAAGAAAGTTCGTACTCGCGTTGGCCGGGGAATAGGATCTGGTCTTGGCAAAACTGCAGGCAAAGGTCATAAAGGTCAAAATGCTCGTGCAGGTGGTGGGGTTCGTCCAGGATTTGAAGGCGGCCAAATGCCACTTTACCGCAGACTTCCTAAACGCGGTTTTACTAATATACATGCCAAAGAATATGCTGAAGTTAACGTAGAGCAGCTTAACCGTTTTGAAGACGGCGCTGTTATCGATCCGGTTGCGCTTATTGAAGCCGGAATCTTAAAAAACGTGCTTGACGGTGTACGTATATTGGGTAATGGCGAACTGACTAAATCTGTAACCGTAATAGCTAACGGTTTCACCAAGTCGGCAGTTGAGAAAATTACAGCTGCGGGCGGAAAAGTTGAGGTGATCTAGGTGCTTTCAGCCCTGTCCAACATACTCAAGATAACTGAGCTCAGACAAAAGGTTATATTCACCCTGGCTATGTTCGTAGTATTCAGGTTCGGTACCCATATCCCCGTCCCTGGGGTAAACGCCGCAGTAATTGAACAACTCTTCACCTCAGGCAACTTGTTTGGCCTCTTAGATTTGTTCTCCGGCGGTGCGCTGAGCAAGTTTTCAATATTCGCAATGAGTATTACGCCCTATATCAATGCTTCTATTATCATGCAGCTTTTAACGGTTGTAGTACCGAAGTTTGAGCAGTGGGCCAAAGAAGGCGAAGAAGGGCGAAAGAAGATTACCCAGATCACCCGCTATGGCACAGTGTTGCTAGGTTTTATTCAGGCGATAGGTATGGCTTTAGGGTTAAAAGTAGCTGTTATTAATCCGAGCATTGGCTCATATCTGCTAATTGCTTTATCTTTGACGGCCGGAACTACATTCTTGATGTGGTTAGGCGAACAAATTACAGAGAAAGGTATCGGCAACGGTATTTCACTTATCATTTTCGCCGGTATCGTATCGAGCCTGCCAAGCGGTATTTATAAGATTTATCAATACGTTTCAGCAGGTACGATTAGTTGGTTTAATGTTTTACTGTTCACGATAATTGCGGTAGCGATGATTGTTTTCGTAATTGCTATCCAACAAGGTCAGCGCCGTATTCCTGTTCAATATGCGAAACGCGTTGTTGGCCGTAAAATGTATGGTGGTCATTCCACCCATATTCCGCTTAAAGTCAATCAAGCGGGTGTTATTCCGATAATCTTTGCGTCATCCGTGCTAATGTTTCCGGTAACTATTGCCCAGTTTATTGATGTGTCCTGGGTAAAAACGGTGGCAGGCTGGTTTGAGTGGGGAACACCGCTGCAGACATCTCTGTATGCGCTCTTTATTATCTTCTTCACTTACTTCTATACTGCGGTTACCTTAAACATATCGGATATGGCAGAGAACATGAAAAAGCACGGTGGTTTCATTCCAGGTCTCCGGCCCGGTAAACCAACCGCCGATTATTTGGACCGCGTTATGACCAGAATTACCCTTGCCGGTGCAATATTCCTGGCGCTGATTGCGATATTGCCAAACTTTGTTGCGTGGGCAACTAACATTCAAGGGGTATATTTTGGCGGCACCGCCCTGTTAATTGTGGTAGGCGTGGCCCTTGATACTATGAAACAAATAGAAGCACTCGTATTGATGAGGCACTATCAAGGCTTTATGAAATAGGGAGGTTAGCTGTCATGTATATCCTACTGATGGGGCCTCCTGGGGCCGGAAAAGGCACTCAGGCGGCTGAATTAGTAAAAAGGTTTAACATTCCCCACATTTCGACTGGTGATATGTTTCGAGCAGCAGTCAAGGATCAGACTGAACTGGGTAAGAAGGCCAAAGCATTCATGGATGCCGGGCAGCTCGTACCTGATGAAGTAACTATCGGGATTGTAAAAGAGCGCCTGGCTAAACCAGACTGCAAAGCAGGTTTTATTTTAGACGGTTTTCCCCGTACTGCCGAGCAGGCAGATGCTCTTAGCATTACGCTCACAGACCTTGACATAACCCTTGACCGGGTTATTAACATCACTGTTCCGGCTGAAGATTTAATAAGTCGGATAACCGGACGGCGAATCTGTAAGGCCTGCGGCGCAACTTACCATGTTGTTTTCAATAGATCAAGTATTGAAGGCAAATGTGACAAGTGCGGCGGCGAAATTTATCAGCGTGATGATGATCGGGAAGATACGGTCAAAAAGCGTTTGGATGTCTATAGCGCTCAGACAGAACCGTTAATTAACTACTACCAAGATAAAGGTCTTTACACCGAAATCGACGGACGCCAGCCAATTGAAAAAGTATTGGAAGATATTATTGGTAGTCTGCGAGGCGCGTAAGTATGATAATCCTTAAGTCAGACAGGGAAATTTCTTATATGCGTGATGCGGGTAAAATCGTAGCTGAAACTTTGGCGGAACTTAAGAAAGCGGTTAAACCGGAAGTAACAACACTGGAACTGGATAGAATCGCCGAAGAATATATAACGAAACGTGGCGCTGTTCCTACTTTTAAAGGATACAACGGTTTCCCAGGGAGTATCTGCGCTTCTGTAAATGAAGAGGTCGTTCATGGTATCCCAGGACTAAGAAAGTTAAAAAATGGAGATAATGTTAGTATTGACGTTGGCGCACTTATAAATGGCTATAATGGTGATGCGGCAATTACTGTCGGCGTCGGCCAGATTGATGATGAAGTTCAAAAACTGTTAGATGTTACCGAACAGTCACTTTATCAGGGAATTGAAAAAGCTATTGCCGGCAATCGTCTATATGACATATCCCATGCAATTCAGACGTACTCCGAAAAGTTTGGTTTTGGTGTTGTGCGCGACTATGTCGGGCACGGCATCGGCCGGAGTATGCATGAAGATCCTCAGGTACCCAACTACGGGAATCCCGGTCGCGGCCCACGCTTAAAATCCGGTATGACACTTGCAATAGAGCCGATGATAAACCTGGGCACACATGAGGTAAAAACGCTGAGTGATAACTGGACAGTTGTTACACTTGATGGCAAACGTTCAGCCCACTTTGAACATACCATTGCCATTACAGGTGATAAGCCGGAGATTTTGACCAAGTTGTAGGAGGCACATCAGTGTCGTTACGGAGAATAGAGATTGGCCAGCTTGTTAAAAGCGTCGCCGGGCGAGACACCGACCATATCTATATGGTTATCGGTTTTATCGAACCAAACTATGTTTTGCTCACTGACGGCAAAGAACGCAGTGCTGCCAAACCCAAGAAGAAGAATATCCGGCATATAAATGTTCTAAATTCTATTGCAAAAGATGTGGCGGAAACGCTGAAAACCGGCGCTCAGGTGACTGACGAAGACATTCGCCGCACCATCACATCTTTGTGTGCACCGGATAATATGTGAGAAGCGGACGAGGAGGGAGATACTCGTGTCCAAACAAGACGTAATCGAGGTTGAAGGTACGGTTATCGAGGCTCTGCCCAATGCAATGTTCCAGGTAGAGCTGGAAAACGGGCACGTCGTACTGGCGCATGTTTCAGGTAAAATCCGCATGAATTTCATTCGCATTTTACCTGGCGATAAAGTCACTATAGAACTTACGCCATATGACTTAAAGCGCGGCCGTATTACCTACCGTTTCAAATAGCTACTTGCGGCAGCTGAGGAGCCGCATCACAAAAAGGAGGGCATAGCAAATGAAAGTGAGACCTTCGGTCAAGCCCATTTGTGAGAAATGCAAGGTAATTAAGCGCAAAGGAAATATAATGGTAATTTGCGAGAATCCCAAACATAAGCAAAGACAAGGCTAGAGATTAGGGGGGTGGACAATAGATGGCACGTATTGCCGGGGTAGATTTACCTCGTGATAAACGAATTGAAATCGCTTTGACATATATTTTTGGTATCGGCCTTACTTTTTCAAAGCAAATATTAGCTGCTACCGGGATCAATCCTGATACGCGGACTCGCGATTTAACCGAGGAAGAAGTTTCTAAACTGCGTGAGTACATCGACAAGAATTACAAAGTCGAAGGCGACCTGCGCCGTGAAGAGTCACTTAACATTAAGCGGCTTATCGAAATCGGTTCATATCGTGGAAGACGTCACCGCATGGGCCTTCCTGTACGCGGTCAGAACACAAAAACCAATGCCCGTACGCGTAAAGGTCCGAAGAGAACAGTCGGCGGTAAGAAAAAGAAATAAAGCGTAAAGGAGGGACGTAAAGTTGGTAGCAAAAAGAGTTGTTAAACCGAAAAGAAGAGAACGTAAAAATATCGAATCTGGCGTAGCCCATATTCGTTCAACATTCAATAATACAATTGTTACAATTACCGATACTAAAGGTAATGCCCTGTCATGGGCAAGTGCCGGCGGACTTGGTTTCAGAGGTTCGCGTAAAAGCACACCGTTTGCTGCGCAAATGGCAGCTGAAACTGCTGCAAAAGCGGCAATGGAACATGGCCTGAAACAAATCGAGGTTTATGTAAAAGGACCTGGATCCGGTCGTGAAGCCGCAATTAGATCTCTGCAAGCAGCTGGTTTGGAAGTAAATCTTATTAAAGACGTTACACCAATCCCGCATAATGGCTGCCGTCCGCCTAAGCGGAGAAGAGTATAATAGGATTTTGGGAGGTGTTTAACGAGAATGGCAAGATATATTGGACCTGTTTGTAGACAATGCCGCCGCGAAGGTGCTAAATTGTACCTAAAAGGCGATAGATGCTATAGCGATAAATGCGCATTTTCCAAACGTGGCTATGCGCCTGGCCAACATGGTCAAGGCCAAGCCCGTAAGAAAGTTTCTGAATACGGCTTACAGCTTAGAGAAAAACAAAAAACACGCCGTGTTTACGGTATCCTGGAACGTCAATTCCGTGCATACTTTGATAAAGCTGAACGTCAAAAAGGTATTGCTGGCGAGAACCTGCTTGTTCTGCTCGAAAGAAGACTGGACAATGTAGTTTTCCGAATGGGCTTTGCAGGCAGCCGTACCCAAGCCAGACAGCTTGTACGTCATGGCCACTTCCTGGTAAACGGTCGTCGTGTAGACATTCCGTCTTACTTGGTAAAACCAGGCGATCTCATTGTTGTGGCTGAAGCTAGCAAAGAGTCACCTTTAATCAAGGAAATCGCTGAAAACGCCGGTCATAAGACTGTTGCAGCCTGGCTGGAAGTATCAGCGCAAGATATGAGCGGTAAAGTACTGCGCTACCCCACCCGCGAGGAAATTGATACCCCGATTCAAGAGCATCTTATCGTTGAATTGTACTCCAGATAATACACCCTCAGCCGTGGGTATAGCGTAACTTAGTAGTGCGCAAAGAGGAGGGTCTTTCCAGAATGATCGAAATCGAAAAACCGAAGATCGAAGTAGTGGAAGTAAGTGAAGACAGCCGTTACGGCAAATTTGTCTGCGAGCCTTTGGAGCGCGGCTATGGTACTACCCTGGGCAACAGCCTGCGGCGTATTCTTTTGTCGTTACTGCCCGGCGCAGCTGTAACATCTGTCAAGATTGACGGCGTGCTCCACGAATTTTCCACTATTCCGGGTGTTCGGGAAGACGTTACCGACATTATTTTGAACTTGAAAGAATTGTGCCTAAAATCATACACTGATGAAACAGTAGTCTTACGGGTAGAGTGGACCGGCGAAGGCGAAGTCACTGCAGGTGACATAGTCACCGGGCCAGATATTGAAATTCTAAATCCCGAACTGCATTTGGCGACTGTCGCTGACGGCGGCACGCTCAATATGGAAATTACTGTTGAACGCGGCCGCGGTTATGTACCGGCTGATAAGAACAAGAGACCTGATCATGTTATCGGGGTCATCCCTGTCGATTCCATTTTTTCACCCATTCTAAGAGTTAATTACCAGGTTACGGATACGCGTGTCGGTAACGTTACAGATTACGACAAATTAACGCTGGAAGTATGGACTGACGGCAGTATGAGACCCGAAGAGGCAGTTAGTAAGGCTGCAGGTATTATGGTGGCTCATCTTAAGCTGTTTCAAAACATGGCCGGGAGCCCTCCGGAAGAAGACGGCGCTGAAGGAACCTTTACCGAGGCGCCTGAAGAGAGCGGTTCAAAAACAATGGAAATGACTATTGAAGATTTGGATCTCTCGGTGCGTTCCTATAATTGCCTGAAGCGGGCCGGTATTAATACCGTCGCTGAACTTGTCCAAAGAACAGAAGAAGACATGATGAAAGTGCGTAACCTTGGCCGCAAATCCCTTGACGAAGTCAAGAAAAAGTTGCACGAACTTGGGTTATCACTGACAGAATACGAGGAGTAAGGGGAGGGAAGAGTATGGCCTACAGAAAGTTAGGACGTGACACTAGCGCAAGAAAAGCGCTGTTTCGCAGCATTTTGACTTCCTTCTTTCAACACGAGCGAATTGAAACAACCGAGGCTAAAGCCAAAGAAATCAACGGTCTTGCCGAGAAAATGATTACCTTGGCTAAGCGTGGCGATCTGCATGCTCGCCGTCAAGTTTTAGCAGAGCTCATGGATGAAGAAGTTGTAAAAAAATTATTTGACGAAATTGCACCTAAATATGCTGATCGTCAAGGCGGTTACACCCGTATCCTAAAACTGGGACCACGCCGCGGCGATGCTGCGCCTATGGCAATATTAGAACTGGTGTAATGCAAAAAAGGCGGCCATGTGGTCGCCTTTTTTATGATAATTGAAATAATAAATCCGTTTCCGGTTAAAAGGTTCAAGGTTCATAGGAGATTATTTATAGAACTCTTAAAATGAGGTATTGCGCATGGGAGAGTTTATCAGTATTGAAAATTTGTGTCACTCCTTCAAGACACCTGAAGGTGGGGAGTTTAAGGCACTTGATAATATAAATCTTACAATAAGTCAAGGTGAATTTGTCGCAGTTATTGGCACAAACGGGTCAGGCAAATCAACACTGGCGAGGCATTTGAATGCCCTTTTGCTGCCCACTGCCGGCAAGTGCCGCATAAAAGGCCTGGACACAACAGTAGCCGAACATCTATGGCAGATTAGACAGACAGTAGGGATGGTTTTCCAAAACCCAGACAATCAGATAGTAGCGGCAGTCGTTGAGGAAGATGTAGCTTTCGGACCTGAGAACTTAGGTGTTGAGCAAGCTGAAATCTGCCGGCGTGTAGAAACGGCGCTGGCAAGTGTCGGTATGACAGAGTATCGGTATCATGCGCCGCATTTATTATCAGGCGGGCAAAAGCAGCGCGTAGCCATTGCTGGCGCGCTTGCGATGCATCCAGAATGTCTTGTCTTGGACGAGCCAACTGCCATGCTTGATCCGGTTGGCCGTGAAGAGGTGCTGACTACTGTTTGTCGGCTTAATAAAGAAGATAAAATGACTATAGTCTATATAACTCATTTTATGGAAGAAGCAGCCGCAGCAGATACGGTAGTAGTTGTGGATAAAGGCAAGGGCGTGATGCGCGGCACTCCTAATGAAGTATTTAGAAACGCTAAAGAATTAAAGAACATGGGGCTCGACGTGCCGTTAGCAGCCGATTTGGCATATCGCCTCAAAAACCAAGGGCTCAATTTGCCTGATGGCATTGTAAATGAGGACGAATTGGCGGTGGCGCTATGTCGATAATTTTAGATAACGTAGCCTATACGTATATGCCTGATACGCCCTACGAACGAATCGCAATTAAAAATATTAACCTGGAAATTAAGCCAGGTGAATTTGTTGGTATTATCGGCCACACAGGATCAGGAAAATCGACGCTTGTTCAGCACTTAAACGGTCTGTTACAGCCAACATCAGGCGTTATAACTGTGGACGGAGTAGATATTAATAAAAAATCCTCGCAGGCTAGAGAGGCCAAGCGTAAAGTGGGGATGGTATTCCAGTATGCCGAACACCAATTGTTCGAAGAAACTGTCTATGACGACATTGCCTTTGGCCCGCGCAATTTAGGCATTGATGAGGATTTAGTAGAGCGCCGGGTTCAGCAGGCTATGGAATTTGTCGGGCTTGATTTTGATACTTTCAGCAAGCGCTCACCGTTTAATTTGAGCGGCGGCCAAATGCGCCGCGTAGCCATTGCCGGGGTTATTGCTCTTAACCCTGAGTATCTCATTTTGGATGAGCCTTCCGCCGGTCTCGATCCTAAAGGCCGCGATGAAATATTTCAGCAAATCCAGGAGTTATTTAACGCTACTGGCATCGCTGTTGTGTTAGTCTCACACAATATGGAAGATGTCGCAAAATTGGCTACGCGCATGATAGTAATGAATAAGGGTGAAGTTAGCCTCAACGGCGCGCCGCGTGAAATATTTAGAAATAGCCGGGATAAACTTAAATCTGCCGGTGTTGATATTCCAAATATAACGGCCTTTATGCGCCGGTTGAAAGAAACCGGGCTTAGTGTTGATGACGATATTCTTACGGTAGAAAGTGCTACAGAGGCTATCATCACTGCGGTAAGGAGGCGAGGCTAGTGCTCTCTAATATTACACTAGGGCAATATTACCCTGGAAATTCAGCATTGCATAAGCTCGATCCACGTACCAAGATTTTGCTTACGACAACTTTCATCAGCAGTATTTTTCTGGCCCAAAGCTATTTAGGTTACTTGGTGTTAACTGCCTTTGTCGTTATGACAATAGCAATTTCGCGCATTCCTTTTAAGCTGATACTGCGATCAATTAAGCCGCTCTGGATTATTGTTGCTTTTACGCTGGGCATTCATATGCTGACAACACCTGGGACAGAAATGTATGCCTGGGGGATAATTTCAATAACCAAGGAAGGCTTAAGGCAGGGACTGATGATGTCGGCCCGGCTGATATATCTTATCATTATCTCATCGCTACTGACTTTCACAACCTCGCCCATTGCCCTTACTGACGGGATTGAAATGCTGCTTCGGCCTTTAAAAAAGATTGGTGTTCCAGCCCATGAACTAGCTATGATGATGACTATCGCCCTTAGGTTCATCCCAACCCTCTTAGAGGAAACGGAGCGGATAATTAAGGCGCAATCGGCGCGTGGTGTAGATTTCCAGTCCGGCAATATCTTAAAGCGGGCGAAAAATATGGTTCCAATATTAGTGCCGCTTTTTATCAGCGCATTCCGGCGAGCCGATGAACTGGCAACCGCAATGGAAGCCCGGTGCTACCGCGGCGGCGAAAACCGCACACGCATGAAGCAGCTTGCTGTTACTAGCCGCGATTATTTGGCCGGCGGGGTTTTGGTGGTACTGCTTATTATATTAATAGCCTTACGGTTTTATGGTGGTTAGATATGACAAGTGTACGCAATCTTAAACTTACGATTGCCTATGACGGCACAAACTATCACGGGTTTCAGCGTCAAAAAAACTGCATGACTATCCAGCAGACAGTTGAAGATAAACTTGCCAAGCTGTTTGGCCACCAACTTAAAATAACAGGCGCCGGCCGGACTGATGCCGGGGTCCATGCCTACGGCCAAGTGGTAAGTTTCTCAACTACCGGAACAATTCCGGCGGAAAGAATACCGTTAGCAGCCAGATCTATTCTGCCTGACGATATCGTTGTTTTATCAGGTCAAGAGATGCAGCCTGATTTCAACGCCCGCTTTAGTGCGCAGGGTAAGATTTATATTTATCGCGTGTATCAGAATAAACTACCTGATCCGTTCTATCGCAACTATACCTGGCACATACCTAAGCTGCTTAATGTACAAGCTATTAACAACGCAGCACAATTAATAGTCGGCACTCATGATTTTTCAGCCTTTCGCGCCGCCGGTGGTGACGCAAAAAATCCTGTCAGAACGATATTCGAGGCATCTTGTCATACAGAAGGTCAAATGCTGGAATTTAGGTTCTGGGGAAACGGTTTTTTATATCATATGGTACGCAATCTTGTAGGAACACTGGTAGATGTCGGCTTGGAAAAAATTAATCAGGCTGAATTTGCCGCTATACTGGCCGGCCGTGACCGTAGGCAAGCAGGTGTAACAGCCCCGCCGCAAGGCCTTTATTTGCAGCAGGTCTTCTACTGACGATGAGCTAAAAATAAAGTTGATGCTTACAAGGTAAAAACCTTGACATTAGCATGGCCATTTATTACAATAGCCTTATGAGATTTTTGTCATGGTTTCCCTTAGCCCCGGAATTCCTGAACCAAAAATCCCATTTGCTCTGAACGCTAGCAATAAGGAGGGATATCGACATGAAAACAACATTCATGGCAAACGCCGCCACTATCGAACGTAAGTGGTACGTAGTAGATGCCGAAGGTAAAACTTTAGGTAGACTAGCTGCTGAAGTTGCAAAGATTCTTCGCGGCAAACATAAACCGACCTACACACCGCATGTTGATACCGGCGATCATGTTATCGTAGTTAACGCTGATAAAGTTGTGCTCACTGGTAAAAAACTTGTTCAAAAGACTTACTTCCGTCATTCTGGTTACCCAGGTGGAACTACTTTCACCCCAGCTGGCAAACTGTTGGCTGACAGACCGGAAAGATTGGTTGAATTCGCGGTTAAAGGTATGCTGCCGAAAAACCGTCTTGGTCGTGCAATGTATCGCAAACTCAAAGTATATCGCGGCCCGGCTCATCCGCATGAAGCTCAAAAGCCCGAAGTACTTGAATTAAATATTAAATAAACCGGAAGGGAGGAACATTTAAATGGCATTGGTTAACTACTACGGCACAGGCCGCAGAAAGACCTCGGTTGCCAGAGTTCGTCTGGTTCCGGGAGAAGGCAATATCACTATTAATGGCCGTCAAGTTTTAGAATACTTCGGTCGTCCGACGCTTGAGCTTATCGTTAAGCAACCGCTTAACTTAACCGATACTCTCGGTAAATACGATGTTATTGCCAAAGTTGAGGGAGGGGGCCCATCCGGGCAAGCCGGCGCAGTACGTCATGGTATCGCCCGTGCTCTGCTCCGCGTTGACCTTGACTACCGTTCATCACTAAAAAAAGCTGGTTTCTTAACCCGCGACCCGCGTGAAAAAGAACGCCGCAAATACGGCCTCAAAAAAGCGCGTAAAGCTTCTCAGTTCTCAAAACGTTAATACAACATTCAACCCAGAAAGAATTATCTTTCTGGGTTTTGTTTTTGCTTGATTCGGCAGGATTATTATCCCTTAAAGTGTAATATTATCCATATTATGAAGTATGGGGGAATCTTAAATGAAGAAACTCGCGGCGGCTGCTTTGATGGCCGTTATGACCATTACCGGCAGCACGGCTTTTGCCAGCCTTGATGACACAAAAACCACTATTGCCAGCCAGTATGGTGAATATCGCATGGCCATAGATACTGATAATCAATTATGGCCTAAGCAAGAATGGGAGCAAAAGGGCAAAAAAAGGGCTAAAGCGGCCTCATTTACCTATAGCTTTGAACGTCAGGGTTTGGGAATTCAAATGGAAGTAATGTATCTGAATGACCGGCCTGAGGCTCCGGTAATAGCACAACGGTTTACGCCGAATATGGCGATTAAAATTAAGGAATTAAAGGACTATTTTCCTGAAGTTTATCAATTAGTAACACATCCAAAGGCTGAGGTTTTTATTAGCTATGACCAGGTTACAAGACAGTTTCAGGAACTGCAGTCTCCGGTAACTATGGGGGTTGCAGTCAAAGCTGAGCCGGCATTACATAAAGGTAACTATACAGTTTTAGCTTTTAATATTCAGGAAGAAGGCCGCCTGATAAAGGACCCGAAATTCATCGATGAAAATACATATATCCGCGAATTTACCATAGAACGAACTAAACGCATGGTTGTTCAAGAACAGTTCGATAGTGATAACTACAAGCCAATTAAAAATTTCTTTTAAATAAAAAAGAGGCTATTAGCCTCTTTTTTATTTGGCGAGTTTTATCGGTGTCAGCTTAGCTTGTTCAGCCATACTGGGACTGATATAACCGTTCTTAACCATTGTCGAAAGTACCACAGCCTGCCGGCCTTTAGCGGCGGAAAAGTTAACGTAGGGGGAAATCAATGAAGGAGCATTGGGCAGACCGGCTAACATTGAACACTCGGCCAAAGTGAGCTTCGCCGGCTCTTTGCCGAAATATATCTTGGCGGCTTGATCAATACCATAAGTGCCTGACCCAAAATATACGGTATTAAGATACATTTCAAGGATTTCCTCTTTTGAATAGCGCATTTCCATATCGATTGCCAATATAATCTCTTCGACTTTACGCGTGAGTGATCTGTCGTGGGTCAAAAATAGATTGCGGACAAGCTGTTGAGTAATAGTGCTGCCGCCTTCCACGATTGAACCGCTCTGAAGGTTGACCAGACTTGCGCGGATAATGCCTTCGATATCGAATCCCACATGCTGGTAGTAGCGGTTATCCTCAACTGCAATGACGGCCTGCTGCATCGTGAGCGGGATATCTTCAAGCTTTGTATAGTTGTTCTTGTTTAGTTTGGCATTAACAGCCGATTTAAGAGCGATTACCCGGTATAATTTGTCCCAGCCGTTTTTCAGACTTGAAATCGTTTGTTCGGTTTGTTTTGACGGTACCACCGAATTAATCAGGCTGCCGCCCCCTGCGTATAAAAATGATGCGGCAAACAAAATAACAAGCAGAATAAAAAAACGCTTACCCATTACGCCTCCTTAAATTGGTGAACCAATTTAACTCCGATTTTAGATTGCGATATTATCAATTATTATTTTACAGCAAATGTCGTTTTTTGGCTATACTGGGCGGCATAGCCCTTACTTTTCCGGCATAATGTGTAGGGAGTGATTTCGGGGGGGATGCATTGTGCGCATTTTATCAGTTCGTCGCAAAGTTCTGCAAAAGATAGTTGTATTTAGCATTGTAGTTGTGGCCATCAATTTATTGACATTGCAGTATTTTGTTTCCGAAGACATAGATTCTACTGATCTCTCTAGCCTGGCAGGAAAGGTTATTGCTCTAGACCCTGGCCATGGGGGGATTGACAGCGGTGCCAAAGGTAATGGTTTATCGGAAAAGGATATTACGCTGGCCATAGCCTTAAAGCTTGCTGATATTTTAAAAGCAAACGGCGCGCAGGTAATAATGACTCGTGAAGGCGACAATGATTACTATACACGCGGTAAGGGCGGAAAACGGAACGATTTACTAAAACGCGCAGAAATTATCAATACTTCGGGCGCTCAGCTATTTGTAAGTGTTCATTGCAATGCTATCCGTGATGAACGGCAGAAAGGCGCACAGATTTTTTACGGTAATCAAGACAATAAAGGATTGGCTGAGATAGCCCAGCTAGCCTTAAAAGGCTTTCCGCCCGGTAATCGCCGTCAGGCTAAGCAGGATAACGACATTGTTTTGTTGAAAGCAACCACTATTCCGGGTATATTAGTAGAAACGGGTTATATAACAAATAAAACCGAGGCAAATTTGCTGGCAGATAGCTCATATCAACAAAAACTGGCAAATCAGATTGCTAAAGCCTTAGCGTATCATTTTAGCCAAAATGCAGCAAGATAAACTAAAGTCTGTTGAAATGCGCCTTGCTATGCTCGTTTTTGAACAGACTAGGGTTTAGGATGTATTGGTACTCAAAGGAGTGATATAGTGACAAAACTGGTAAGTTGCGCTCTCATGCCGCATCCGCCAATTATGATTCCTGAAGTTGGTGGAAGTGAGCTAGTTAAAATACAGGCTACTGTCAATTCGGCTGAAGAAGTAGCTCGCTTAATAAAAGAAGATAACCCCCAAACCATCGTAATTATTACCCCCCATGGTCCGGTCTTTGAAGATGCTGCCAGCATCAGTATTCATCCCCGTTTAAAAGGTAACTTGGCTGCTTTTGGCGTTCCAGATGTTTCGGTTGCCTTTGAAACTGACGGCCTGTTAGTCCGGCACATTTTAAAACAAGCCAAACGCCTTGGTGTAAACCTAATAGAACTAACGGACGACTTAGCAAAGAACTACCGCCTCAACTTGGAACTCGACCATGGTGCAGTGGTACCATTATATTATTTACATAAAGCTGGTTTTAAAGGCCAGCTTGTCCATTTATCCATTGGAATGATGCCCTACGAGGAAATGTACACCTTTGGCAAGGCCGTTCAAGCGGCTATTGATATGGCGGACAAGAAGGTGACTGTGATTGCGTCAGGAGATTTATCGCACCGGCTAACACTGGACGCTCCTGCCGGCTATAGTCCGCGCGGCAAGGAGTTTGATGAACTGCTGCTTGAAGCAATTAAGAATCACGACGTCAAAGCGCTTTTAAATATTGATCCTCAGCTAGTTGATGAGGCAGGCGAGTGCGGCCTAAGGCCAGTACTGTTCATGATGGGGGTTTTGGGAGGCTTGGAGTCTACGGCCAAAATTCTGTCCTATGAAGGCCCCTTTGGAGTAGGCTATGGTATAGCATTCATCAGTGTTAAGGACAGTGAAAAGGGAGGCAATAAAAGTGGCTGAGGTCAGTGCACCCGTAAAATTGGCTCAGGATAGTTTAAGGCACTATCTTGAAACCGGACAGAAAATCCCTATCCCCAAGGAACTGCCGCCCGAACTTGCCAATAGAGCAGGCGCCTTTGTCTCATTGAAAAAGTCTGGTCAATTGCGCGGCTGTATTGGAACTTTTAAACCTACCCAGCCCAACCTGGCCGCCGAGATAATAGAGATGGCCATCAGTGCCGGCATTCATGATCCCCGTTTTGAACCGGTAAGACTTGATGAGCTTCCTGATATAGAGTTTTCAGTTGATATTTTGTCTGCTCCCGAGAAGGTAGACAGTATCAAGGAACTTGATCCGCAGAAGTACGGCGTTATTGTCAAACGCGGCTACCGCAGCGGACTGCTGCTGCCGGCACTTGAAGGCGTCGATACTGTTGAAGAACAAATTGGGATTGCCATGCAGAAGGCCGGGATAGCGCCTGACCAAGAAATCGAATTATTCCGCTTTTTTGTA
>JGI24707J26582_10001672_pt1 | contig 17252 bp, 29 predicted proteins | sample BioPla1DNA1_FD_26582 | JGI IMG/M metagenome (IMG submission 26582)
TCCGGAGCAAAGCAAATAGCACTGTAAATTGTTTTCATAATTGTTTGTTTTTTAATTGTTCTTTAATTATTTCATATACAAAAGTAGCTATTACTTTCTTAAATACGTTTCAATTTTTTCAATATCTTCATTTTTGAAGAACACATAAGGATTAAATGCTTTATTAACCCCACTCATTTTATATCCGTATTTTCCATACGGACAGTCGTCTGTAAATGTAATAAGGTTGCGCCATCTACATCAGCTTTTACCTGTATATTACTGTTTTTGTTTAATCTAAAATCGGTTATCATAATTTATTTTTTTTTTATGATTTTTATGTTAAATTATTGTTAATTTTTAATATTTAGTTATTGGTCGCCAATGCGTAATTGAGCTTGCATATTTATAATCCCATTTGTCATATCTAATGCAGCCCAAACCAATATATTTGTTGTTGCACATAATAAGCACCGTTTTTCCGTGTTCTGGCAGTTCATCTTTTACAGAAATCCATTCTTGGGCAAAATTTGCACCTGCTAAAAATCCATCTATAAAGCTCTTTTCAGCATCTAATGGCAGTTTTTCTTTAAAATGCTCGGTGGCATATTCTTGTGCGGATTCTAAAATTGTTTTCATTGTTATTTTGCTTATTTAACTTCAGTTTCAAAAATAGTTTCTCCCGTTTCATTACAAATTATTGAAACTGTTCCGCCTTTATAATCTTTAAAATAAGAATGATTTGTTCCGTTGTATTCTTCAATATAACTTAAACAGTCATCGTAACTATTCGTGAAACCTTTATTATTACTATCTTGTTCATTGTTAAAATGAACATCATAAGTTAAGTCGTGCATCATTGCGTAATGATATTCATTGTTTTCAAATTCATTTCTTATAGGTTTTTCTAAATACTCTTTCCCATTAAGTAACTTCCCATTTTTGTATTTACTTCTTTTAACACCATCTTCTCCATATTCTCCCCATTGCTTAAAGAAAAATGGTACGTGATATAATTCACATTGTTCTTTAATGTTTAACACCCATTCTTTATTCATTTTTCTAGCATTATGACCACTTTCTCCACCTACAATTACCCAATCTACACCTTTTAATAATAATGAGCCTATATCCTCTAATAATGGTTCACATGAGATGAATTTAACAATAGCATTTAATTGTTTTAAATATTGTATTCTATCTCTTGCTTTTTTATTTTCAACAGTAACTCCTAACCATACATTTTTAGGGATAGTTCTACCATGAAAATATTTATACATATTAATAGCTCTTTTGGTTAAAATTTGATATGTGTGTTGTGGGGTTTGTCTTATGATGTTAAATACTTTATCTATAAATGAATAAGGAACTTCTTCATGGAAAAGATCACTCATGCTACAAACAAATATCACAGTGGGATTTGTTAATTTTAATGGTTCATTTAAATAATCTTCATGTAAAGTTATTTTATCAAAACCATTTTTATATTTATCTAGATCCATTGATTGTAATCTTTTTGTCATTCTTTCAGCATAACAATTCTTACATCCATCAGATATTTTTGTACATCCTGTAATGGGATTCCATGTTGTTTCAGTCCATTCTATTTTTGATTTCTTCATATTTTTCTTTATTTGTTAATTTCTAATACGTTAAATTAAAAAAGCAAGGGGTATAAATAAAATTATGACACAAAATAACCTTTAAAACCTTATACCCCTATGCTTATATTTTAAATTTCTATATTATTCTTTCATAAAGTAAAACATATGTTGTGATAAATATCCTGATAAATATGCTGCTGCTTCTTTGTCATTTATACCACATTCTTCTAATATTAAATCTTCAACATGTCTTTTTTCATGCCCTATAGTTACTAATTTTTCAGCAAAATTAGTACATGGGAATACTGTAACAAGAATTTTTTGTGCAGTCCTATCAATAAATGTCTGACCTGCATTTTTTATATTATCAAATTCTTTATTCAAATCTCCCATATATCTAGCTTGAAAAAGATTATACCACTTATTGAGGTCTGGTATATCTTTTCTATCTTCTACAATAAGGAATGTTACATTCCAATCATAAATAGGTATATCTATAATCTTTTCTATCATATTAAAATAATGATAACTGACCTGTTTTGTCAGCTATCTCTTTTTTTGTTTCTATTTCTGCTATTTCTCTTTGTATTATGTCTATATAATATTTGTGATTTACATCATATGTCTTTTTAGATTCAAACTCATTGAATATTGTAGCATTTTTAGCTACTATAATTTTATCTTTACCATTACTTTTATAAATTGTTGTTCCTTTATTAGAGATATAATATCTTATTGTTTGACCATAATCATTATTTTTATCGTCATAAAATCTCCAATTACCTTTAATTTTCAGCCCTGTACAAAAATCATATATATTATCATTTTTAAAAATATAACTTTCTACATTTATNCCATTAAGAAAATAATTATATATAGTTAATGGTATTATTAAATTAGATCTATCTTTTTCAACACATAAATCTTTATGTCTAAATCTACCTCTGCATTTAACATTTCCTTTTTTTACAAGAATATAATTATTAATATCCCATAGATATAATTCTTCACAATCATTTAATGATAAATTTAGATTGAACATTTGTTTCCATTCTTCAACAATCTCATTGTATATATATTCATGCTCTTTAGGAATTAAATATTCACACCCATCTGTATTAACCATAATAAGCTCTGATAAAGGAATTTTATTAGATACCATATCTATAAATTTAGACAGTATTAATTGACCTGTTTTATACATTTTAAAAGCTAATTCTCGGTCATATAAAGAAGATTTTTTAACACTAAATAATCCACATGTAATAACTAATATTTCTTTCAAAAGGTTACTTAAATGNTCATTAGTGTAATGTTTTAATCTTAATTGATAGAAATAATTAAGTATCTTTAAAAAACNATTATTGTTNAAGTTTTTAGGAGACCATTTATTATTTAGAATAATAGTGGCATAATAAGATTTAATATCCAATGACTTAATAATCTTATTATGTACACTTTTATAGATAAATGCAGTATTCCTTCTGCTATGCATACCACCAAAAGAATAATTAATATCCACATCATCAATTTTGATTGTGATTTTTCTAGTGTTTTCATATAATTTATTAAATTTTATATTGTCAAATTTAATCTTTGGTAAATCTAAACTTAAAGGTTCATTATCTTTTACACAATATCTATTAAATACATATTCAACAAAGGTAGAATTATTGATATTAAAATCTTTTAAATTAAGATGATTAAACAACTTTGTTCTTATTTTAATATCTTGATAATAATATTGATATAAATATTTAATAATGCTTGTATTGTGTTCAATTAAAAAAGAATAATATTCACTATATCCTTTAAGACTAATTATTTCTTTAGCACTTGCAGAATTGATATTGTCAATATCTTCATTAAGAGAATATTTTATCCAATCTAATGTTATATTTTTATACTTCCAATTATTTATTATTGAAATATCAATATAATGTAATTCAAATATATCATTAAACTCACTATTCAATATTTCTTTAATATCTTTTGAAGAATAAAATATATTATCATTAGTTAATATATATTCTAAAAAATAAACTTTATTATGGCAATCAAACCCTAAGAACCAACATTGAATATTTGATACAATAAATTCTTTAAGATTCTTTAGGTTTATATCTTCATATATATTATTACAAAAATATTCAGCTTTATCAGAATGTAAATCTTTGAAAACAATAGTTAAAGCATTATTTTCAAATATCATATCAAATATCCAATGTGTTGTGTTTTTCATAAGACTTTTTTTAATATATCATGATCCTTATTGATACATATATTGTTTATGAATGAAATTATATCTTCTTTTTCCTCAATGTAATATTCATAAAAAATCTCATCATTTTCATTCTTCTTTTTTATTGAAGGGATTGTTGTTTTTGTCTTAGATAATATTACCAAAACTTCTTCTTCTGGATTATATATTGCTTCTAAAAAGTTAGAATCATTATTTAGTGGTATCATTCTAAATGATTCTTTATCTCCCCATTTTGAAGAATGTATCATCATTTTATCCATATATTTTCTTTACTTTTTTTCTTGATAAATTAAACATCATAAACTCAATATCCATTTCAGAAACTTTATACATTTCATCTTCAATAGATGGTTTTTTACTACATTTTCCTGATAAATGCATATTTATCAGAGAAATACATTTTCCTGATAAATATAAACTTACTTCATCAAAAACATTTATATTATCTATATAATGTTTTAAAATAGTGTTTTTATTTTTAGCAGTTATTTTATTTAAATCCCCATTTTTAACATGATTAAAATCTCTCTCATATAATTTCATGTCAAATAATAATAACACTTTATCATTATCAACATCCATTCTTCCTTTTAAGTGTGGATTATTTATTCTTTTTACATCTTCTTTATTGAATAGACACAATAAATAAGGAAAATAATTAGCTTCATTGTACATATATGTATTTATAGGCTTTATTTTCCATAGTCTTAATAAAGGATATAAAAAGTAATAAGACATATTTATCATATAATTAGTTCTCCTTTGTTGATTAAAAATTTATAAGGTAATGAAAAATCTTGTGTTTTAAAGTGATATTCTGCAATATCAAATATTTCATTACTTCTTTTTATCCATTCTTCTAAAGTGTCTTTACTCACTAAAAATGTTGCTACTTGACCATAATTATCACTTACAAGAAATCTGATTTCAATATCATAATCATCTTTGTAATATTTAGAATTTATTACTAATAAATAATAAATAACAACTTGTAGCCAGTAGTTGTAGTATTCTATTGTTTCAAGAAAATCATTAATGCTTTTATTAGAGGTTTTAAAGTCATTAATTTTGATAATTTTGTTTTTATGATCTATAGTTAAATTATCTAATATTCCTTTTAGACCAAACATTTCTAATTCAGGAATATCAGCTTCTAAATATAGTTCATTAAATGTTTCAGTTAAACTATCAAAATTCAATATATTGCTACCAATATGTTTAGTTATAGTATCATTTTTAATAATATTGTCAACTATCTCTAAAGCATAGTTATATAGTTGTTGAGTGATAATTTCTTTTCCTGTACTTCTTTTCAAAAAATTAAAATAATCAATATTTTCTTGAGGTCTATGATTTTTGCTAATCTTGATTCATCTGTTTTTAAAGATTGATGCAAATTCATTTCTCAATTTATTTAATATGTTATCTTTAAAATCTTCCATTGTTTTATTATCATCATTCTCTATAAGATAACATTGATATATATAGTCTATTACTGTTTTAGAATTTGTAGAAGGTAATTTATCAAATGCAATCTCATACATTTTATCAAAATTCTCTGGTTGCAATAACAAACAATGAATAAGTCTTCCTTCTATCATTGATTGTGTTTCAATATCTTCTTTCTCTTCTAAAACATAATGTTTATAATATAGTGTTGGACTAAACATTAATCTTGTCAAAGCACTATAAGACAAATATTTTTTTTCTGAAAAGAATTTTTCTTCCTTATTTTCTATTTCAAATAATTTCATCTTCTATATCTTTTCTGTAAAATTTTCCTAAAATATTATTATTATAAGAATTGTTTTCTAGAACATTATATATAATTTGATACTTTAATTCTAGATATGTCATTCCTTTTTTTGTTTTACAAAATTGCAATATCTCTCTTTCAAAAAAAGATTTATTAGATTTATTTATATCATCTTTTAACTCTTGACAGCTACCATAATATGTTTTCCAATCATTTTCTCTAGAAACATATTTAAATCTTTTCGTTGTTCCTGTTTTTTTCTTTTCTCTGTTAGATATTTTTATTTTTCTGGTAACAAAAAACATTTTTTTGCCAATATAAAATTTACCATTTTGAGTATTTGTAATTTTGTAAACAAATCCAATAACATCTTGTGGAATATTTTCTAAAGATGTAAAATCTTTACCTAAGTATTTCCAATGATTCATTTAATTTTTTATTTATATATGGTACAATTCTTCTTCTTGCTTCATCAATCCCATTATTTTTAAGAATTAATGCTGGATCTTTTTCATATGGAATATAACAATATTTTAACCCATACATTTCATTATATTCATAGCTTCTATACCTGGTTTGTCATTATCAAATATTACAAGAATATTATCTTTCCCATAATTATTAATGAATTTACTTATCATATAATTTGACAACATTGTATTTTCACTATCAGGAGCATACATGTCTGCTTTTATTCCTATAGTTTTTAAAGCCATAATATCCTTTAATGATGATATGATAAAACAATATTGATTATTATCATTCTGGTCAGAACCTTGTATGTAATTGTTTACTTTAATAAACTTTTTTGTTGAATTTAATGGTTGATATATCTTTGCTAGATTATTGATAGAATTACCATATAAATAACCATATATGCATTTGTTTTTGACTTCAAATTCTTCAATAATTTCATCTTCTATTTGAAAAGCCATGATATATGATTTTATAGGGACAACATTGTGTTCTTTAAGCATATCTATAGATATATAATAATCTTTCCAATATTCATAATTATATTTATTCCACTCTACAGGAACATATGATTTGACTATCCATCCTTGATACTTAATGTTTTCCTTATCAATATCAGATATATAATTATCATCATTGATATAATCATTTTTTATTCTATTAAAAGCATTATTAAATGAACAATTCCATATCAACATCATTAAATGTATTCCTCTACCAGAATGTCCTGATGAAAAATCCTTAAATTTATATCTTTCTGTTTTTCTATCATAGTATATTACAAGAGAGGGAACAGTATCCCTCTCATTAAATATACTTTTTATCTTTATACTCTGTCCTGTCAATTTTGGTAATCCCAAATAATGACTGAATATCCAATCATCAGGAATGTCATTTATTGACATAATATGTTTTAGAGCATAAAACATGATTATTATTATTTAAAATGATAATGAATCATCATCATCATCAATTACAAATGGATCATTCTTCATGTTAGAAACATCTATTTGTTCAAAATTTGGCATATCTGCCATAGATGTATCTTCAAAAGTAGGAATATCTGTAGTTGTATTGTTATTTACAGAAACTCCCTTATCTCTTTTTATGATGTGAATATCCTCATCAAAAGGTACTACACCATCTTTTTTCAAAGATACATAGTTTTTCCTATTTTGATATTTTACAAAATGCAAATAATAATTAGGATAATCATAGCCATCTTGCCATTTCTCAACACCACCAATAGTGTAGTATGCCCATAAATTTGGGTTGCAAATATGTTTTTTTGCAACTTCTGCTAATTCAGCAGCTGTTACTCCATTTCTTAGCTTTGGCTCAACTTTTACTGTATCCCATACTCCTAAAGATACACATAATCTTGCAATAAAATCACAGGCTTCATTGTTTGCATATCTTTTTTCTCCAGATGGAGTTACCCAATCTCCAAAAGCATATTGACCATTTTTTACATATCCAATTTGTCCTNGATATGAACCTTTTTTTGGATCATTTTTNTCAATTAAAACTCCTTCAAAATCTCCGCCTATAGGTTCTGTTTCCATGAGGAAATTTATTTGNAGTTTATTTTGATCATAGGCAGGAGCAGCAACTTCTACATCTATAATCCTACATAAATNAGTTCCTGGTTGAATAATCTTTGAAACAAATTTTCCACCATTTTCTTTAAAATCTTCAATTTTCCAAGTCATAATTTTAATTTTTTATTTGTTAATAAATTTATTTAATATTTTAATTATAATATTCATTAATAGCTTTTAGAACAATGCTTAAATCATTAGGAATAAACAATTCTTCAAACATTCCTTCTGGAGATTTTGCAGGAATTTCTATTCCTTCAACTATTGTTCTATTAGTTATAAATCTATAATTTANATTTTCTTTGGTAACTTCTGGTTTACACCATAAAGCAATAGTCATAGTTTCTAATGGAGAATATTCTTTTTCTATAAGTTGTCCTGGTAATTTAACTTTTTTTGTAACAATAAATTTGTCATTATACACATCTTCATCATGTAGCATACCAAAAACTATAAGATCATCTCTCATTGTTTGTATCCCATCTAATACAGATTGAAAGTTTTTTGCAATTTGAGTAAATTTTGTATAACCTGTTTCTAATGCTCTATTAAAAAATTCTGTTGTCATAAAATATCTCATATCATCAATAANTATTGTTTTAATATGAGGTGCTTTTTTGTCAATATTATTAAGTAATACTTTTAAAGAAGAATAATCATTTAAATATACATAATTGTTATTCTCTTTGTTATAAATCTTGTTTGCACTTTTAAATGGTAAAGGTTTGTTCAATACACTTATTACTATTGTGCTTTTAGGATCTAAATTCAAAATAGATCTACTCTTACCTGAACCTGTGTCTCCAATAATTCCTACAAATTTTGCCATAATATAATTTATTTTTTACTTTTTATTAATTCATTTAACCATTTAGTTTTAGATGCTGGGACATTATGCAAAATACAATATAAATCTCTTACAGTCATCTGATTTAAAGATTTATCTTCTAAATTGATAATATCCAACTCTGTTAATTCTTCAATGTTGTCATCAACATTATTATTAGAGCATGAACATATACTTAATTCCCTAAAAGGAATAAAATATACATTAAATTCTTCTCCACTTTTACTTGTTCTTTTGATTGTTTTATATTCTTCTAACTTTTTACCTTTAATACAATAAAGAACCCTTTTTTGTTCTTTTAAGTATGGAAATACATTGTTCCCATGCTTATTAACTAATTCAAAATATAATGTATTCCCTATTTCTGGTAATTCATTTTTGAAGAATGTTACTCCTAATTCTTTAGGTTCTAATTCTTTAGGAGAAAACAACAACCTTATTGTAAAGTTATTTGTATCAATGTTTTTGTTTTGGAAATAATCATTCCAAAAATCAATAAATTCATTTTTTAAGTCAGCTATATTCATACTTTATAATTCACTTCTTTTTTTAGGAGCTTCTGTTTCTATTACAGACATTTTATCATATAATGCTCTGTACCAATGTATTCCATCATTCCCAAATCTGTTTTTTAAAATATGGCAAGCCAATAAATTTTTGTCATCTAACGACAAAACATAAGATGTAGGTCCATAGAATTTTAGATTATACTTTGCTGGTCTATTATAAGCTAATACAACATCACATCCTTGCATTAAGGCATCAGACATGTAAATATCATCTGATGTTGGAAAATTAGTTAATTTACCAGGATTTTGTCTTTCTGCACTCTCTAAAGTTCTATTTAGCTGTGAACCTACAATCCATATCATTGGTAGTTCTTTTTTAGATTCTATTGCCATATTAGAAAAATTCTCAATGGTAATTTGTTTTTTAGGTTCTCCTGCTGTTTTCTTAATTAACATTGTATGATCTAATGTTGCAATAAAAGGTTTTTTAAACTTTTTATAAAATTCATAAATATAATATTTTATCTCATCAACAGACATTTGTTTATCAATGACATATTCATTTCTATTATAATATTGAGAATTTACATATGCCTTTAATTGTTTTAAGTGTTCTTGAGATAACTTATCAACATCTTGTTCTTTAGATGATAATAAGTATCTTAATCTTAATCCTGTTGCAGATGATAATTCTCTTGCAGCAAGATTCTTCTTGTCCATCTCAAATTGAAAGTGCAATATGTATGGATCTTCATCTTTATTCAATTTCTGAACATTTCTTGTCAGCTGATTTATTATTAAAGTTTTACCTACACCAGGTCTTGATGCAATAAGATAAAAACCACCCCATTCTAATCCACCATATCCTATATTGTCAAATTGCTTCCAACCTGTTTTTAAAGATTTTACCTTTCCAGATGCTCTGTCTTCAATATATTTAACAGATTCTACTAATGAATCTCCATATTTAGTCCATACCTCATTCATTACCACACAATCTCCTTTTTACCTTTAGCTATTAAAGCATCATTAATTTTTGGAAATATATCGTTATGATTCCATACTATATCACTACTAAATAGTTCTGGAATATTATCACAACATATTTTAATGCACTTATCACTTATTGTATTGTAATAATATTCTTTAGGTCTATCTCCAATAATACCATATATAATATCATATTGAGATAATTGTGATAACACAAAAGTTATAAAAGGATTCCATATCTCATAATGCTTTAAACTGTTTTTTCTTAATACATCTATACTTGTATCTGTTGTAAATGTAGAATGTATTGATAGTATCCTCTTAGGATCTCCTAATTGAAAACGGCCAGCATAGAAAGATTTATTTAAAACAGAACTTACATGATGCAATTCTGGTGTTGAATATGAATACTTTTTTTTCAAATCATAAAAAGGTATTAAAGGAATACCTTTAGCTAAACCTATTGCAGAATATGGCTTATCAAACATTAATAATACATCAATATCTTCTGGATCTAGTTTTTGGAATGGTATAAATACATATTTTAATTCAGGAGTGAATCTTCTACCTTCTTTATAAAATTCATATAATTGATAAAAAATATCTTTAAAATCTTGAGATAGTAAAAACATTCTTAATAAAGAATACCACTTTTCATGTTTTTTAAATTTTTCTATCTCATTATTTATAATATTTTCTACAATATCAATTTTCATTATATATAATGTTTTGTATTTCTATGAGTTTGTTAATTACCATATCCAATTCTTGAATAGAACAATCTCCAAAAGATTTTAACTTCTTTTTATAAGGTTTAGAAGATACAATATTAAATATGCCACATACTTCTTTAATATGATCTTTAGTTTCATTAAATCCTTGTTTTGTAAATTCAGCTATTTCTCTTATCATAGCATGTATTTTTGCTAATTGAGGCAATGTTCCTATTTCTTCATCATAACATGTTATATAAACATCTACAGTTTTATTATTAGAGATTTTATCAATAAATTCTTGATAAGTTCTTTTATCTTCTTTAGAACAAGGATATAGTCTGCAATCTTTTTTTTGAAACTTAACAAAACATTCTTTCATTTGTTATATATCTCCTTCCTTTAGTTCTATTGTAAGATTTTGTTTTTCAGCCTCATCTTCTATTGTGTATATGAGTGCTACCAATGTCTCAATACATTTTTCTTTTTCATTTAATGGTTTTTTGTTTTTNACTTTATCAATAACTTCTTCATAATCTTTAGGTAGCATATCTTTTGTAATAAATGTTAAAACATCTATTACTCTGCTATGAAAACCACCTGATACAGGAATTTTGAAGATAGTGTCACATTTCAGTCCCTTCAATTTGGGAGTTTTGTTTTCTTTATTCATAATTTTAATTTTAGTTTTAGTTTACAAATATATAAAAAATTCATTTAAATCACAAATCTAACCATGTAATTTTATTTTTATCATATCCTGATAATGCTTTTTTAACCCACTTTTCATCTATAGTACCTATATAATATAATATATGTATAATTGCTGTTTCATTAACAGGCAATCTTAAACATCTACCTATTCTTTGAGATGTTACATATTCTGATGCATATGAATGAATAATTATACTTGCTTTTAAATTAGGAATATTTATCCTTCTTTTAATTGATCTACAGAAGCTAATACTTGTATATCTCCATTTTTAAATAACTCTAAATTTTCTTGATTATTATTATTTTTTGAATGATATACATGTTTTGATAGTCTATTAGCTTGTGCTGTATCATTAGCAAATATAAGTGTTTTATCTTTTATTAAATTAAGTAATTGTTTTACTTTTACTTCTTTAGATTTAAATTTAAGAAGTTGTGCAGACATTAGTAATCTTAATTTAAAATTATCAGGATATTTGTTGATTAAATTATTATAATAATTATATTGTTTCAATTCAGAGGTATAAAAATATCCACCATTTTTTTTAGTCATCATAATATCATTTTCTCTAGATAACAATACAGGATGACAATATATTCTATAATCATTTAATATTTTATCATCTATAGCTTCATCTGTAATATACTTAAAAACTATAGGAGCATATGAACTTATCATATTATGTTTTTCTGATTTTTTTCTTTTTGGTGGAGAACCTGTTAACCCTAATATTCTGCCTCTATACTTGTCAAGAAATATTCTATGAGAATATTTAATGTTATGAATCTCATCAAAATATATTGACAAAAATTCATTAGCAATATCAGAATATTTATTTAGACTTCTATATGTTACAAAAGTTAATTTGTCAATTAAATATTCTTTATTAAATTTTACACATTCTTTTTTCCAAGTGTCAATTACTGATAATTTAGGCACTATTATTAAGAATTTAGCATCTTTATTAACAGTAAGTCTTATGTCCATATCTTTTAATCCAAGAAGTGTTTTGCCAACACCTTGAGATATAGCCATAGTACATCTTTTATAATTTTGAGCTATAGATAATGCTTGAGACATTATCTCTTCTCTTTTGTTTTCCATAAANTTAAATGTTTTAAGTTTCTATATCATCTAAATAAATAAAATCTGTATCTATTATTTTATCTTCTTTAGATATATCATAGAGTTCAATTTCTATATCATCGATTATATCATCTTCAATATAACAGTGTATTTCTCCTTTTATGATTACAGAATCGTCAAAAGGATCATGGTATTGTTTGCCAAAATCTAATGCAATAAGGTCCTGAATGTCATCATCAGTAAGCTGAAAATATAATTCAGAATCTATTTCTATATATTTACCATTAGGTAACTGATACAGCATAAGTTTTTTTTTTCAAATATACAAAATAATATTTGAATATCAAAAATTATTTTTTGGCTTTAATGCATATATGTTGAAATCTAATTTTTTAAACATCTTATAGTTGTTTATTAAATTAAACATATTCTTTCTTCCACGTTCATTATCTGTATCAATGATGATATTGTGAAGTTTCAAATTATGTTTATCTACATAATCTATCAACCATGATATGCAATCATATCCTGTTTTTTCTTCAAACTCATCATAATTGATACAATAGTTATTTTTGTTAATAATATTTTCAATGATATGTTCATTATCTAAGTCGTGTTCTAAGGATATATATGCAGGTATTCCATTTTCTACTATATATTTAGTAAAATCAACACCATTAGTTACTATGTCCCATTCTATATTATCATTATTTGGTGGTTTCTTATTTTTACTTAAATATAATCCTTTGCTTTTCATGGCTTAAATATTATATCATCATTTTTATCATCAATGTTATTATTATTGTTTTTACATTTATCAATTTCATTATCTAATTCTTTTATTATTTTATCAATATCAAAATCAGTAACAATGATAGAATCTTCATTGGGTTTAAAATATTTATTAAGCAATGTTTCTGCTTTATCTAAATCTAAATTTGCTAATTCTTCAAATTTTTCTCTAACAATATTTGTTTTATTAATAATATTATCTTTTGGATTTTTTTTTAGTGAATCATCTAATGCATTAGATAAGTCTTCTAATAAAGCAAATGATGTTTCTGTCAATCCTTTTAAATTAATATAGCCACCATTGAAGAAAGTTTTTGCATGTTTAAGATTACCATTCTCATCAGCTTCAGTAAGAGTTAATAAAAATGGATTAAAATCTTTTTTATTAGCATAGATCTCTTCTATCTGTTTTATTATCTGTTCTGTTATTGATTTCATGTCATTTTATTATATAAGTTTTTATATTCATCTATTTCAAACAAAAATGAAGAAATATTATTTACTTTAGAACTTATTGATTTTAATAACTTAAACCATTCTTGTTTTTTAATAATTTGTATTTTATTATCATCTAAATTAATAGATAATAGTTCATTGTTATTATTAATATCAACTTTTACTAAATGTTTTTTTTCAAAAGCATTATCATAAAGTTTTTTCTTCTCATCAATAAGAACTTTAATAAATAATAATTCTTCATTTGTTAATCCGTACAAACTACTCATAGATTATATTTTTAGTGCAAATATAATATTTTCATTTAAATAATAGGTTTTAATTCGTAAAAATTTTTTGGTAGCAATTTTCTTTTAATAAATTCATCAATAATCATTTTTGGAGTAATACCCAATTTATTAAGAGTTGCTTCTTTAGGAATTGGCAACATCCAATCTGCATCTCTGTCTTTTACTTGTTGATTTTCATCTGTGAATATAGCATTAAATAATTTTGTTTCAGCAGCATAGAATACCTTTGCTTTCATTACATGAAGGATTTTTTGAGCCTTTTGATAATTTCTAATAATTTTTACCAAAACATCAGTTGACATTTCAGCTCTTTCTTGTTTTGAGTAATTATCTAATCCATACATGAGTCTTCTATACATTTGTCTTTGTACATTGTTAAGCTCTAATTTATCAACAGTAACTTCAACATCAGTACTTCTTTTGCTTTGTTGTTGATATTGCACTAATCCTTCTTTTTTTAATTGATAAAACATTTGGTTGCCTGCTTTAGGTTTCCATTGTTCATATTTATAAAAAGAAGATTTACCATTTTTTCTTACAACTATACCATGTCTATTGGCAGAAACAACCTTAGAGTTGTCTTTTTTTGTTCTTATTCTCATAATTTTTAAATTTATTTTGTTAATATTTTAATAACCATATACTCTTATAGCTTCTCTTTCTTTAAAAATTTTGATGTCTTCATTAGAATATATTATTCCACCATCATCATCTAAAACAACAACTGTAGGTTCTCCTATATTTTCTTCTGGTTTCATTAATTCAGAAGTCTCTGATATAGCTTTCCATTCAAAATCATATTGTATATCTGATGGCACACAAGACATTTTTAATTCTTCTAATATATTATCTAAGTCTTCTTTAGATGGATTGCCAATATCAATTTCACAAACCATCTTAGACAAATATCTAATTTTCATCTTTTATATATCTTATTTCTTTATTATGAAATTGTGCTAATTTTGTAAAAAATAAATATTCAAATTCATCAATGTTGCTAACTATATATATTAAAGAATAGTTTTTGAAATTAGTAGCAATATATGCTAACAATTCTCCATCATATGTATTGTTTTCATTATAATAATAATGAAAATTAATATTTTTATTATATTCTTTATTGAATATATTAGGAGTATCCAAGCTATTCACATCTCCAATAACAAGTATATTATTATTAAATTTACCATTTAGCTGACATTGTAATTCATCTACTATTTTAGCATATTCTTTATCAACACTAATTAGATCATTAATCATTTTAACTCCATGTATTACAGTAGCATGGTCTTGATTAAATGTTGTTTTACCAATTTCTTTTAATGACAAAGTAGTGTGTTTTCTTGCAAAATAGTAAATTATTTGTCTGAAAACAACAAGGTCTCTCCTTCTAGATTTATTTATAGGACCTTTAAATAAATTATTTTCAATAAAATAATCATTTACTGTTGAAATGATAATTTCTAACTTTTTACCATTCTTCATAATANATNTNTTCCAATCTTTTTANTTGTTCTTCTAATCTATCTAATAGTTCNATAAACCTTTTATCTAGCCCTTCTATTGTTAATTTAAGCTGTTTATTAAGATTATTTAAATAAANAATATCTTTATTTAAAGAGTTTATTTTATCTTCTAAAACAAGGTTATTTGCACTAAATTTAGCATTTTCTTCTTTCAGTTCATCATTGGTTTTATTGAGTTCATAAATTTGAATATTCAGTTCTCTATTATTTTTTCTGAACTCATCATTTTGTTCTGATAATTCTGCTATTTGTGCTTTTAGCTTTCTTGTTGTAGTACAAGAATTACAACTGAAAATTGAAAATCCTATTATTACAAATAGTAATACACCTATTGCTATGTTTTTTAAATTTAATTTATTCATTGCTAATTAATTTAAATTTATTATTAAAATCATCTATTGACATTCTCTGATATATATTATCTGACAGTAATGTGAAAAATATAAAATTATCTTTTACAATCGCTACATTCATAATATCAGTCTTATCATCAGACAAATGTTTTATCAAATAAAAATTGCCACTTTTTAAATCAATCATATTTTTTTGATTTTGTTCACGATATTCTACTAACATATCATAAAAGGAATCAAAACTATCTATTATGTATGTTTTGCCATTAAAACTACTTTTTTAAAACATCTTTTTTGATCATAACTCGTTATATTTGTTTACTACTTTATCAGTCCATGAAATTGGATCAAAAGGTTTTTGAACATTTTTAGCAAATTCATATACTGTCAAGTGTTTATATTTGTTCAATATCTTTAAATAAAATTCTATTTGTATAAATTCATCTGATATGTATTCATCAAAATTATCATTAGTTAATTCTTTATGATGATTGTAAAAAATATTTTTCACTTGAAATAATCCAAAAGATTTCCCATTATCTCCAATAGCATCTTTATTGTACCTTGATTCTACATATGTTATTGAAATCAGTAATCTTTCTTTATTCAAATCTTGTATTTTAGTATCTCTTGTAATGTCAAATGATGAATGATTTACAATATTAATACTTATGTTTCTATTGTTTGGTTCTAATTGCTTTATTTCATATTCATTATTAGAATTTAATGCAAAAACAACCAAAAATGTAAAACAAAATGATAAAATAATGAGAAATAAATTGTCTGAAATTTTCATGTCATTTAATTTAGTGAGTAAAAAAAGTCAACTGATGATTGAGCATATTGTATGCAATATTAACAAAAATTATTAAATTTATTTGAGTATGTAAAAAGAAAAGAACGTATATCATCAGTTGACTTTGCAAATATATTAAATATTTTTTATTAATCAAATAATTTGTTTTTATTTGTTTTCCAACCTGGATAATCCAAGTATCTAATAAATATTGTAATTAATGATAATATAAAAAATATAAAATATATCCAAAATGTTATCTTATAATTATAATATACTATCATATTGATACCAGATGCTATTATATTAGCATACATTATCATATCAAAGAATCCTTGTTCTATTGTTGTAAAAAGTTTAATTCCTACAACAATAAGGTATAAAACAAAAGTATATTGTAGTCCAATTATAACACCTTTTCTAGACATAAAGGTATTTAATATTGCTGTTAATAGTGCTAATAACATTATTGATTTGTAAAATGTTTTTTTCATATAAATAT
>JGI24707J26582_10001679_pt1 | contig 17205 bp, 19 predicted proteins | sample BioPla1DNA1_FD_26582 | JGI IMG/M metagenome (IMG submission 26582)
TATAAATTTTGGTAGTTGCTCTAATAAACGAAAAATTATAAGTACAGCGTTAGTCATGGAGTGACTACTAATTCATTTTTCGCAATTAACCCACTGCTATAAGTAGGGGTTTTTTGTGACTTTATTTTAAAAATTTTGGGTGGAGCTAATAATGGAAGCGGCTACTTGCGGGTAGCAAAGCATAGTTAACTTGCCGTGAAGTGTTATTAGGGGCAAACAGATAGTAACCCGACATTCTGTTTGAGTGCTAGGGGAACAGCACATTTTGTAATCTGCTTAAATGGTGACAGTTTAAGTGCCTAAGATAGTATATCTACTCTTAGGAGGGCTGATGACACAGCCTATGAAGCCTACATCATACTTATCTACCAGAAATGGACTGATATTTAATTAGTAGGCAACCTTGTAAATTCCACAAAGGAATCCTCTCCCATGAATGGGAGGGGAGGATGTCAAAAGTCTAGTGCATTAGCCTTTTTGCTACAAGGGCCTTAGATTTAGTGAACTAAACATCTACTATATTTACAATTTCAGAATCAAGGGCTCCATTCTTATATATCATGCTTTTGTCTCGCGACTTTAATTGGTTTGGTTTGCCGACTGAACCTAATTAAATTTCAGTTCAATTCTGAAAAAAAGCTTATATCACCCCCCTTTTTTTGTAGAGAGTGGACTCCCCCTCCACTCTCTTGTTCCACTTTATTTTTTAATCCAAAATGTCAGACTAGCTCAAAAACTGTTGATTATATTAAAATTTGAAATCAAAGTTCAATTTCGAGGGAGAGATTTCTATGTCAAATCTTTTTGAATTTCCTAGTGGTAAAAACATTTCATATAAAAATTTAGAAAAAAGCACAACCAATTTAGAAGGGTTTCCACTTACAAATGACGAGACTTTATACAAATATAGTTTTTTTGTAAACTTATCTGAATCTAAAGATTTTGACGACTCAATGTATGAAATCTTTTCCTTTTTGTGCCTTCAAAAAATAGAAATAGTATTTACAGAATCTGAGTTTGAAGCATTTAAAGAGAGCCTATTTGATTATGGTTTAGAAATAGAGTACGCAGAAAGAGTGCCTTTTTCTTTTCCAGAAGAAGTTTTTTAGAAAAATTATCAAAACAAACGAGTGATTGATTTGAAGAAAAAAGAAAATGCAATTAAACCTAAAAAAATACCTTTAGATAAATTACCTGATTTTATAAATGAGGTTGAGCCATTCAATCTTTCGCCAAAAGGAAGACGAAGCTTATCAGTAGCTATGTCTATGAGGAATACAAAACATGGTTTATATACAAAAACACCTATGTATTGTAAAGGCGAAGAATGTCCGTCTTACAAAACCTGTCCCTTAAAAGATTATGATTTAGTGCCTGTAGGAGAGAAGTGTCCTATTGAAGTGGCGGCCATTATGGATATTTTTCAATCGTATTCTAAAACATTAAACATTGATCCTACAAATGCAGTTGACTTAGGATTAGTAAAAGAGTTATCTAACATAGAAGTCACATTAGATAGATGTATTGATAGATTAGCTTTAGAAAATATTGTTCAAGATGTTACCATTGGTATTAGTGATTCGGGCAAAGAAATTAATCAACCTCAAGTACATAAAGCAATAGAGATATATGATCGTCTATTAAGGAGAAAGCACGATATATTAAAATTACTATCCTCTACTAGAAGCGATAAGGACAAGAAGCTTAACGATTTTGATATGGGCAAAGAGCTTTCCAATCTTATAAAAAAGAAAAGAGAAATGGAGCAAGAAGAGGCGATAGTCATAACAACAGCGCCTATTGATGAGGCTGATTTTGAGGAAGAAAAAAAATAGAGAAGGAGTTTTATTATGGCAGTAAACCCACTTCCAGAAATAGTTAGTACTATGACAAAAATGACAACTAAAAATATCTTGGCAAATTCTAATTTTAATTTTTGGGAAGGATTAATTAGTTCTGCTATGAGAGAAGGGGTTAAAGGAGCTGGCTATGGAGCTGCAATTGGCGGTGGAGCAGCATTATTACAAGGAGATAGTGTATGGGAAGGCGTTAAGTCTGGCGCTGTTAGAGGCGGTTTACTTGGAACAGCATACGGAACAGCTGCTACTTTAAATGATTCTTTAATTAGTACATATGGCACGGAAATGACCGGAGCCGGAGCAAAAGATTATGATACAACTAGTTTAATAAAAAACATAAAAAAGAATGCTACTACTACAAAAGACTTAAGAGAAGCAGCTAGTATAACTGCTGCAACTAAAAGAAGAGATGAAGCTTTTGGTCAAATTAGAAGAGCTGCTAAAACCATGCCTAAACTGACTGATACTGGAATAAATAAAACAACTTCATACATATCGGAGCAGCTGAATAAAGGCGTTTGGAGTTATAGAGATCCTGAAGCCAGAAAACAAGCTTTAGAGCATGGGCAAAATATAATTCGAAATGCTTTATCAGGAACAAATGTTGAAGAAGAGACTTTAAATCAATTAATTAAAGATGTGTCATCAGGTGTTCGACGTGGATAAAATTAATAAAGGACTAAAAAAAATAAGTCAGTTTGCTAAAGATAGTAGTGCAATCAACAAAAGTAAAAAAGTTATGAAAGCAATAGACAAAAGTCTTTTAGCAACAAATATAACTAAACAAACTCCCCCACAGGGTTACTTTGGAGTAACAAGATCTTTAACAAAATGGGGTTTTGGAGGTTTAGTTGCAGGTAGTATTCTTGCTGGAATTCATTCGGCTAATAAAGATTATAAAAAAGAAGAAGTTGAAGAGCCTTATCAAAGTCCTCCTCAGTATTCTACTGCATATCAAACTATATATGGTCCTCCCCAAGTTGGAAATTACAATAATAGAACTGATAATTTAGGAGCTACTGGAGATTTGCCGTTAGCCCTACATAGACTCCGTAACAAGTAGGTGATTTAAATAAATATAAAAGGAACAAATCAACCAATTAGTTTTAATGCAAGCCTTTTAATTGCTGCTACAAGTGGCATTTCTAGATGGAAAAAGAATGTTGATTCTGGTGGCCATCCTCTAATAGAAGGAGCCAAAATTGCTGGAAATATGGCACTAATGATGGCTGTTCCTCAATCTTTTTATGCTCAAATGGGATATTCAGTAGCCAAATCAATCTCCGATATGCATAACCAATTAAGAGATAAAAAAGATCAAATGTGGACCTATTATCACAAACCAAATGTTGGTGGAAATTATATGGATACTCGTCCAGCGGCTACTATGAGGCAAAGATCTGCTCAGGCACTTCAGCAACATCAATTGCATGGAAGAACAGTATTAGGTCAAGAAGGTCGATTGATGCACCGTTAGGGGGTATTATGATGATTAAATATTCAAAAAATGACATAGTTGTTATATTGACTAACAAATATGAATCCGAAGGAATACCTTTATATTCAGAAGGGATAGTTTCAGCAGTTTGGGAGCATTCATGTTTAGTAGAAATAAAAATAGACGATAAAATGCTAATCGCCCACCCTGATGAAATCAATAAAATAAATTAATGGAGAAAAAAATGTTAGAGCGTAAAATTTATAATGAGATGTCAGATGATGAAAAAATAAAAGCAGCAAAAGATTGTAAAAATATATTAACCTTTTGCGATGTAATCCTTGATAAAAATTTATATTGGTATCAAAAAAACATGATAAGAGACAATTCAAGTCGAAAATTATATAGAACGGGTCGAAGAGTTGGAGTTAGTTTATTAATTGAGTTAGAATCACTTTACGAAGCTATATCCAAGCCTAGTACAGAAATAATAATTATTACTCCACATAAAGTTCAAGTAAAAACTCTTTATACTCACTTAATGAAAATAATAGAAGATACAATATTAAAAAAAATGATTAAACCAGGTTTAAATAATTCATTTAAAAATATTAAATTCGATAATAACAGTAGTATAACAATTGTTTCTGCTGAAAAAGAAAAAGAGTCTCTTTTAGGTCTTAGTCCAGATGTAGTGCTTATAGAAATTGCTTCTCATATTAACGAAAAAGCCATGAAGAACATCAAAGATATCTTTTCTTCGTCATCCTTCAAAGGAAAACTGATTTTAGCTGGGACTCCTACAAGCAAAAAGAATTATTTTTATGAAGCATGTAAGGACTTAGATAAATGGAGTCATCATCATTATCCATCTTATGTTAACCCTTTGTGGGAAAATATAAGTGAAAAAATAAAAAATACTATGTCAAAACAAGAATATAAGCTAGAGATAGAAGCGGAATTTTTAAAATAAGTTGGTGGTAAATTGTTAAATCCAGAAGTCTTCGAAGCTATGTCCGATGAAGAAAAGATGGAATTAGCTGAGATTTATGCAGACCCTGTATTATTTGCCACTATTATCTTAGATGAAGAACCTAGATGGTATCAAAAGAAAATGATTAGGGATAAATCCCTTAAAAAAGTGTATAGAACCGGCAGGCGTGTTGGTAAATGCATACATAAAGATACAATAGTATTTAACCCTAATACTGGAGAATTAAATACTGTAGAAAACATTTATTTAGAATTAAAATCAATTAGAAAATATAACCCTTTATGGGTTTCTTCTATAGATGAAGATAATAATATTGTTAATGAAATGGCATCTATCTTTGATAATGGTGTGCAAGAATGTTTTGAGATAATAACGAAAAGTGGCAAAACTGTTAAATTAACCGGTAATCACCCCCTTTTGACAAAATTAAAAAATGAAGAATCATGGATAGAAACTGATGATATAAAAAATGGAATGTTAATTGCTGTCCCCCACAACTTGCCTTTTTTCGGAAGCAATGTTATGGATGACTATAAGATAAAACTATTAGCTTATATGATATCCAATGGATCTACATATTCAAATCAAATTTCATTTTCAACTAAAAACAAAAAAATTCAGGATGATTTTCAAAAACAAATTTCATACTTTAATGAATGTAGTATAGAAAAAAATCAAAATGAATTAGTTATTAACGACAAAAATAATAGCCTAAGAAGGTTTTTAGAAAATCATAATATTATGTGGAAATGTAATTCAGTTAAATCCATTCCAAAACAAATTTTTATGCTAAAAAAAGATAATATAAAAACATTTTTACATACTTTATTAGCATGTGAAAGCACATATTTAAACCGTTCTTTAATTAATGTAAGAGGCAAAAAAGTAAAGAAGAATGAAATTATATATCATTCTGTATCTAAACATTTAATAAAGGATATTCAACATTTACTCTTACGTTTCGGAATATTTTCTTCTATAAAAGAAACCAGAAAAAACATATGGTCTTTAAGTATATCTGGCGTATACAACTTAGGGCTATTCATTAAAGAGATTGGTATTTTTGATTACTCTAAAGAGCTAAAAAAATGCAACTATACAATACCTGAAAAAATAGAAAACATATATTGGGATGAAGTGGTTAGTAAAAGTTCTATAGGTGAACATCAAACCTATGATCTATCAGTCCCTGAAACGGGTAATTTTGTAGCCAATGATATTTTTGTACATAATACATGGTCAATGGTTATGGAAGCAATACATTTTGCAGTAACTAATCCTAATAAAAAAGTTTTAATGTCAGCGCCATATGATTCACAAGTAACCTCATTTTTTAAAGAAGTAAGAAGATTAATTTATAAATCTCCTTTNGTGTCTTCTATGGTAGTTAGAGATGTTAAATCTCCAAACAATATTGTGTTTAGTAATGGATCAGACATTTTAGGTCATACTTCAGGAACAAGATCTGGAGCCAGCGGAGATAGTATGCGTGGTTTAGATGCTCATATGGTAATTTTAGATGAAGTAGATAGAATGACCCGTGATGATATCAACTCTATTATGCCAATTATATATACAGATCCATTAAATAGATACCTTAGAACAGCTAGTACACCTACAGGTAAAAGAAGTTTTTTCTATGAATGGTGTCACGATAAAGAAAACTGGAGCGAACACCATTATCCATCCAGTATAAATCCAGAATGGCAAAAAGTAGATCCTGAAACAGGTAAAACTGTAGAGGAAATGTTAAGAGGAGAATTAACCGAACAAGCTTGGATCTTCGAAGTGATAGCAGATTTTGGTCAGGAAACAGCTGGTGTTTTTAATAAAGACTTCATTGACAGAGCCAAGAAAAAATACAAATATTATAGCACGACTGAAAAACCTGATAATAATAATTTAAGAGTAATGGGAGTAGACTGGGATAAAATGGGTGATACCGGAACTACTATTTGTGTATTAGAGTGGAATTCGGATAAACAACGATTTAGAATAGTCTACCGAGAAGAAGTTACTAAAGGTGAATATACATATGATAATGCTGTAAAAAGAATTATAACTCTTAACGATATTTTTGATCCTGAATTTATTTATGCTGACTCAGGATCTGGTAATTTTTGCCGTCTAGTAAAGAAATTTACTAGTTATTAGGCCGGAATTAAGCGAGAAAGCTGAGATGCCAACTCGAACCGAAGACTATTTTTAAAAAATTAGTCAGGGGCAACGCATAGAAACTGACACTGTTTTATACAGAATATAATGTTTCCACGAGGCCGGTCTACCCTAACGTAAAGACGAGGGTAAAAAAGTATGCTAGACTATGAAAAATTCAATTCATAGAGCTATGGATAAAAAGCCATAGGTTAATCACATTCGGAATATCAAGTTGAGAGTTTAAAAATTCATGGTATAGATAATCCTGAAACAAACTTACATAAAAAAGTTAAAAGAGTTAATTTTAATCAAAATATTCCAATTAGAGATCCATATACTAAACAAATGGTAAACAAACCGGCTAAGCCTTTTATGGTTAGTCAAACAACCATTTTGTTAGAACGAGACTTATTAGACATTCAAGAAGAAGATTCAACGGTATGGAAACAGTTAGAAAACTATAACGTATTAAGAGTTACCTCTGATAATAGGCCTGTTTATACAAGTACAGACGATCATGCAGTTGATGCTTTAATGCTTGCAGTTTTAGGAATGACTTTAAATTTTCCTGAGTTGGCTGACGTTATAAGAGAAGCTAAGCCTGCTACCAAAATAGGGGTTTTAAAAAGAAATCATTATTTAGAAAAAGCTTTGGATTCTGTAAAAACCAGATCGTCTAATCAAGATAACTCATCTGGCTTCTTTGATGTCATGAAAATAAAATCAAAAAGTACAGCCAGAAACGGAATTGGATGGGCTCCAAGAGGTTCCAGAGATTTTAAGCCTAAATCCAGACGTTCTTGGTAATATACTTTTTTGATATATATTTCTCTAGATTGCTCCCATCTAGAGATAATGCTCCATTCCCTCCCCTCTTTTTATAGACATACTTATAAATCCACCCCCTTTTTATAGTATGTCGGTAGGGGTCGCTAGGCCCCTACCCCCTTCTATTAAATACTTTTTAGTGAGTGATTGTAATGAGCAGCCCAATTTTTAAAAATAAATCTCCAGGATATTCACCTGAGATTAAATACGAAAAAGAAATTAAGGGAGAAGTAGAGCTTTTAGAAAGTAAAGAAGATTTTTGGAGTCCAGATGAAAAAATAAAAAAGTTTTTTGATTATCCTGCATCTGAAGCCCTTGATTCTTTAGTGGATACTATAGATAAAAGTATAGTTATAGAAAATAAAATAAAAGATAGTATTAAGGGAATTAGTATTACAATTGAAAACTCAAATCTACAAAACGCAATCCCTGAGCTTTTATCTAAAAATGATTATACAATTAATTATGATAACTATGTATCTTTAAAAAATACAGATAGCTCTCACGAGTTCTATGAAGAAGCTTTGCTTATAATAAATGAATTTGAATCAAATATAGAATTGCATGTTGAGTCGGTTAATTTTGATGCAATTTTTACAGTAGCAAATTTACGAGAAAACGTTTATAGCTTTACAAATCTCTTTACTGGCTTTGATCTTCAAGGTTTAAACAGTGAAGATAGATTAAATGTTATATACACCATAAAAGATTATGAAAATGAAACTGCTAATCAGTGGTTAAAGTTAAGTCAAGAAGAAAGTCGAATTAATGACTTAATCAATAACACAGATCAAGAATCTACTGACTTAAAGAATCTGGAAGAAGACTTGATTAAAATAAAAAACGAGAAGCACATTTTAGAAAAAGAAATGTCTAGTGCCGGTGAGTTAGCTTATGTCGCTCACTATAAAGCGGCCCAATCAAAAAATCTTTTAGAGGAAACTTATCATTTAACTCAATATACTATAGCAAATAATTTAAGTGGAAGCTTAGATTGTATAATTGAAGTTATTATAGATTACTTGATTAAAGATGGGGAAATCCAATTAAGACTACTTCAAGAAACAATAAAATGGCTAAAAACTGCTAAGGCGTTAATTGGAGTTAGCTTCAAATCATTAATAATAAATAAAAACGCTTTAATAAATAAAATAAAAAGTTTAATTCCCCCATGGGCACAAAACCCACAAAAAGAATTAATGCGATTGTTTTTTGATTTAAAGAGTAAAGTTACATATCCAATTTATAAATCGATAGAAAATCTTGTTGGTACAGCAATGGGCTCAAGTAACAAACTAATAAAATGTGTCCCATTATCTCAAGTTAGTGAAGTTATAATAGAACAATTAATTAAAGCCGAATATGAAGCGAGCGTTTTATTAGCACAGATACTCCAATTTAATGATTCAGAAGATAAAACATATTCCAACTTAATAATAAGTCTTAGTGAAAAGAAAAAAGCACAACAAATTTATTCTTTTTTAGGAGAATTAATTTTATTTTTAGAAGAATTGAATCAAACAAGTATCGATCCTAATTCATACTCAAAAGATGCAATAAAAAAGTTCTGTATAGAAAGAGGATATTACAATTATTATGATCCTGACTTAGATAAAATAATAAGTCTAGAGTTAGATACATAATTTCGGAGGTTTAGAATGACATACGATAAGCTTTTAAAGCAAATTGAGGAGCATACTTTAAACAGAAATATTATTACTGAAGAATCAGATACTAAAGCACTTCTTAAAGAAATAAAAGAATTAAAACAAGCTTTACTGCTTGAAGAAAGCAATAGTAATAATGATTCTTTTGAACAAAAATTAATAGATCCATGGGATGAACTTTTACTAGACGTTCAAAGCCAAGAATATTCAACAGGTAAGAAAGCTTTAGAACATCACTTTAAAACTGATAAAAAGCATATAGAAATTATTCCTCTAGGAGATCTACATGTTGGACATAAATCTTTTAACTTAAACAAACTCCAATCTGTTTTAGACTATATTATAAAAACCCCTAATGCTTATACTTTATTAGTTGGAGATCAAGCTGAAACAGCAACAAAAGTTTCTATAGGCAAAGGCGTGTTTGAAGAAGATTATCACATAAAAAAACAAATTGAAGTTTTAGAAAAATTATTTAAACCGTTGGCTACTCAAGGCAAATTATTAGGAATTCATCCTGGCAACCATGAATTTAGAATTGAGGCTTTAACCGGTATAGATCCTATGGAATGGCTAGCTAGATGGTTAGAGGTTCCATACCTAGGTTATCAAGCATATTTTTTATGGTATGTAAACGATACTCCTTATACTTGTTGGTCTAATCATGGGAAAAGCGGAGCTGCTACTTTTGGTGGTAAAGTTAATGCTTCGCAAAAACAAAGAGAGGTTCATAATTGCGACTTATCTTTATCAGGTCATATTCATGAGCCTACTTGGTCTCATAAATCTTTCTTTGAAATAGATCCAACAAGTTTAGAAGTTATTAAAAAAACAAATTGGTTTGTTACCGTAGGTGGTTTTTTGGATTACTTTGGGGGGTATCCAGAAATGAAAGCTCTAAGTCCTACTTTAGTAAGGCCAATTCGCATATCACTTTTTGCAGACACAAAATTTATTAAAATCGATTAAATTTGGGAGAAGAAAGATGAATAAAAACACAGATATAGATAATTATAAAAGAACTTTTTATGCAGCTAATTTTTCTGACGCAATAACTTACTTACAATATAAAGATTTAAAAGTTTGTATTCCTGAAGCGTGTGAAATTAGCTATGAAATTGATTATAGTAAAAAGAAAAATGAAGAAGGAAGAGTCACCGGATATATTGATTTTGTATTAATAGATAAGCATCCTTTAGTTTCCTTAATGGAAGAGGTTTCAAAAGTAAGAAATGAAGCAGAGCAGATCTTATTTGACATAATAGTGGAATATAAAATATTAAATAATGACGGCTCTGACTTAGCAGCTCATTTTCTTGAAGGATTTAAAGATGTTAGCTTTCACAAAGAACTAAAAAGCATAAATCAAGACGATATAACAAGTATATTGACAGTTGTGTTTTCTGCAAAAGATACAATAGATTATCATCAAGTAATTTAATCTGGAAAGGAGTGAATGCAATAGATGTCATTGATTAGAGATTTTATGAAAAATACAGGAAATAAAACTAAATCACTCCTCTCTAGATCATCTAAGTCTCCAGATTCTTTGCCCAAAACAAGAAAAATAGGTTTTGCATTTTCTAGAAACAAAAGAGGGAATTTAAGAAGTCCAGACTTTGAAGGCCCCCCTGTTGATTTTTTTGAAATACAAAAAGCATATGCTAGAGATGGTTTTATCCGTCACGCTGTAGACAAATATGTTGAATTAATTTTAAGAAGTGGTTGGCATTTATCTGGTAAAGACGAAAAAGCTATTGAATATGTAAGAACTAGATTTAAACTAATGGCAGCCATGAGTGGAATTAGTACTAATGATTTTATTCTTTCTTTAGTAGATGATTTTGTTAAATTCTCGAATTCAATTTTATTTAAGGCTCGACTTCCTAAAGGATATAAACTACCTGTAAAAGCTATAGGCTTAAACAACGAGCAACCTATTGCTGCAATATTCCCTCAAGCAATAACCACTATTAGAGCAGCTCAGGACATCCATGGAAACATAATTAAATATAAACAAAGATCTCCATATACCGGAGACGAAAAAGATTTTAAAGAAAAAGATGTTATACATATAACCTATAAAAAAGAAAGAGGACGTATTTGGGCAGTTCCTTGGGTTTGGCCAGTTCTTGATGATATAAAACTTTTAAGAGAACTCGAAGAAAATACAGCTAAGCTTTCTCATAAGCACTTATTCCCGCTAATTCATGCTACAGTTGGATCTTATGAAGAAGGTATGCAAGCTAGCGACGAAGAGATTGACGATGCTATTGAAAAATTAAGTTTAATGCCTGAAGATGGTGTATTTGTTACTTCTGAAAGAATTAAATTAGAAGTTAAAGGTATGCAAGGTGAAGCTTTAGAGATCAAGCCTATTTTAGAGTACTTCGAGAAAAGAATTTTTTCAGGAATTGGTTTATCGGAACTCGAAATGGGAAGATCCGGCCAAGCAAACAGAGGAACAGCAGATACATTGTCTGAATCCGCTAGAGATCGAGTTAAAATGAAGCAATCAATTGTTGCAGATCAAATAACCCATAAAATTATAAATCCATTTTTATATGAGGGCGGGTTCAATCCTTTAATGAATCCAGATCATATTGTTGAATTCAAGTTTAAGTCAATAGATATTGATGAACAGCAAAAGAAAGACAATGGTGCTGTTTATCTTTGGGAGCATAACGCTATTACATTCCCTGAGCTTAGAAAAGAGCTTGGAAGAGATCCAATTGATGATGAAAGCGAACTTCATTTTAATAAAATCACTAAATCTCACCCTCGCTATGATAATACTAAAGAAACTGACAACAAACAGCAGCCAGAAAACCAGTATGGCAAAAAAGCTAATAAAGATAAACCTGTTAATCAATAATTTCAAGTATATATATATGATTTATATAAGTTGGTCGGAACTTATTTAAAGCATATTATATAAATAAATATTTCTTAGAACGATTTTAATTCGTTTAAGGAGGTGTTTTGCTATCAAATTTAAAGAAACTTTTGAATTAAAAATCAATAGAGATAAACCTTTAGTAGTTCAAGAGTCATCAGACAAAAAAGAAAATGAAGTTTTAGAGGTTACAGCTGAGGTTATCCATGCTGGTACAACTAAAAATCATACTCATTACAGTTCTAGTGAATTACAATCCTCCTTAAGAACTTGGACTTTCCCTTATAAAAGACCTGTTTTATTACATCATAATAGTTATAATGGAGAACCAATAGGCAGGATTACTTCCGCAAGATGGGTTGAAACTGGTAGATTTGGTAAATCTGCTGTAGAGACAACGGCAGAAATTACTGATCCAGATGCAATTCAAAAAATTAAGGATGGTAGATACAATACTATTTCTGTAGGAGGTTCTGCAGAAAACATTTATTGTAGTATTTGTCATAATAATTACGCCGAAAAATATTGCGAACATATTCGTGGTCGAATGTATGATGGTAAAGTGTGTGAATGGGTTATTTCAGATATTACTTGGGAAGAATGGTCTTTTGTTAATTTGCCTTCGGATGAATATGCTGGTGTTACTAATTATTCAACTAAAGAAAACCTTAATTTATTTACTAATCAAGAAAGTCACATATTTGCCGCAGAATCTATAAAAGGAACTTTCTTTTTTGAAAGTGCAAATGATAATAATCATGACAACAAAGGAGGAAAGCCAATGGATGAGCTTAAAAAAAATCTTAAAGAAATGCAAGAAAAGCTTAATTCTGCACTAGAAGAATTAAAAGAATCTAAAGCTTCTGTTGAAACTTTAACTGCTGAAGCAAATTCTTTAACTGAGCAACTTGAAGAAAAAACTAATGAAATTGAAACTTTAAAAGAAACTAAAGTTCAATTAGAAACTACTATTGAAGAATTAACTCAAGAAGTTACATCTTTAAAGTCTGAAAAAGAAGAATTAGCTACTAAATATGAAGAGTTGGTAGCAGAAAATCATAAACAAGTTGCCGAACAAGTTGTTGATAAAAAAATTAGCTTAGGTCGAATTTTAGAAGAAAAAAGAGATGAAGCTATTACTTCTCACTTAGAAAGAAGTTTAGATTCTCTCAAAGATAACCTCAGAGATCTTGCAGAAGAAAAAAATACATCAGCAATATTACCTAGAATTAAAGACCCAGGTGCACTAGAGTTAGACAATATAAATGAGCATCATGAAGATGAATTAAANCCTAATTTAAAAGATATTTTATTTAAAGCCTTTTCAGGCAAAAGATAATTCACTTAAAATCAAGGAGTGTGAAAATTAATGGCAATGTTTGAAGGAGCCCGTAGAGTAAAAGGTACTCCTACGGATATCAAACGCACAAATAATAGACTAGTTGTTAGCGATAACATTGTTGCTGTTGCTGACAAATGGTTAGCTGACCCGCGTCTTCCTAAACAATTTAAATATCAATTTGGTGGAGATTCAGGTTGGGTTGTAATTCCTAAAGGAAAAATTGTTTCAGTTGTTCCTGACCAGCCATTTAAAGAGTTCGAATCTCAACTTATGTATAACGGATTAACTATTGCAAATGGCGGCGAAGATGTTGTAGAAGATAATCAATATGCTATTGATAGAGGATCTCGCAAAGACTCTTTAACTTATACTAGGGTAGCAAATATCCCTGTTGGTGTTGCGCCTTATAATATCTATCAAAAAATCGATGATCGTTTTAACGGAAATCTACCTACTTTCTTACGCAGAAGTTATATCGAGCTTCCTTGGATTCCAGAAGCTGCACAAGCAGATCTTTGCAAATGGGGCCATGTAAGAGGAACAGATATTAGACCAGGTGACTTTTTAAAGTCTGACAAAAACGGCAATTTTGTAAAATGGGATTCTGCAAATGACGACATTACCCAAAGAGTAGCTCAAGCACTTTCTGTAGAGCAAAATATGCCTCCTGAAGGTTGGTTGCAATGGGTTTATCGAGAAGAACAATGGGGTATTCGTCCTTGGAATAATCGTTATGGCAAGGATACAAATACCTCTGGATTTAGAGCAGAAGATATGTCTATGGATGGATATCCATATGATCCTGCTTATATGGATGGTTTTCCTCGTAAACGTCCATTTGGAAATATGTATGGTCCAGAACCTTTAGAAGGTTTACATGATGGCTCTAATATTGAAACAGATATTGTTGAAGAATTAGTCGGTAAATTCCCTAATGAAGTAAAAGATGATGATGTAGTTTACTTTAGAACAAAATCTACTCCTATTACTTCTGCAGATGACGTTGTATTAGTAGCTAAAAAAGGAACTGAAGTAGTTGACATTACTGACATGATCGACAGGATCGATTGTGAAAGTGGATTAATTAAGGTTCTATTCGATGCAGATGAAAAGTTCAATGATGTTTTAGATGGAGATGTATTTGTAACTTATAAAGCTACAGGTCAAATTCCAGGTCTTCCTGTAAATTGGGATCAGCTTGGTGGAACCGGTGTAATTCGTTTAGACTTAATGTTTTAACTAAAAACTGCAAGAATTCCCCCATCTTCTATAAGTGGGGGATGAATTGCTAATATGTTTGACATGGGTGTGCTAAAGAAAATGGGTTTGTCTTGAATGCGGCACACATCACGATAGAGACATAAATGTAAGTAAGAATCTACTGAAATTAGCTATATAATTTTGGTACTATCTGGGTAGGAACTACCCTTAGAGCCTAGGTAAACTTGTTCCGTTGGGAATATTGACTAGGAAGCTTCCACTTCAACGAATGTAATGAGTAAGTGGTGAGCAGTTCACAAATATGTGCCCACTTAATTAGANTAAAAGGAGGAAATAAAATATGGCAATGCCTTTTGCCGAGAGACTATCTAGAACCATTCAAGGCGANAGAACTCTCAAATATGAAGAACGTGTTAGCGTTAGAGAAGCATTATCTACAGCTGATGCTAGCGTTTTAATTCCAGAAGTGATTAGTGGTATTATGCTAGAAGCTGCTGAACCTAATTATTTAGCTTCTAAGTTTTTCCAAAAAATCCGGATCGAAGGATCTGGAAATTCAATGACTTTCCCTGCGGTAGGTGCACTACGGGCTCATGATATTCCCGAAGGCGCCCCTTACCCTGAAGAAGTTTTAGATATTAATCTATTCGAATCTCCATTAGAAGTTCGAGTAGGTAAAGTGGGTCTTAAAGTAGCCATTACTCAAGAAATGGTTAATGATTCACAATGGGATGTAAACACATTAGTAGCCTAAATGCAGCTATCAATTGCATCCCCTACTAGCAATAGTAGTTAAAAAAACAGCGCTCAATCGGTGAAAGCTAAGAATTTATAAAATTTATGCCAATACCGAGGGGTATCTCGAACTGAAAATTAGTTGTCTGACGAGCCCTGTAACGACTTAGCATTAATATGCTGGATAGTAGTTTCTAAGTAAAAACTTAAATTTATAACTATTATAAACGCGCTGCCCCTTTTAACAAAGGGTGAAGGTATAGTCTACACCCATAGAAATATGGGATTTAATGAATTGGAATGCATTTACGTGCAGCTGGTCGAGCACTAGCTCGCAAAAAAGAAGAAAAATGTTTTAATTTATTTAGTAAAGCTGGCCACATTGTTTATGACAATATGTTAAGAAGTCAAATTCCAGATGCTGGTACTTCCGGTAAAGATTCTAACGGTGACTTAAATGATACTTTAAGCACTTCTGATATGATTAATCTTTTCTTAAGTTTAATGGCCAATGGATACACGCCAACAGATGTATTTTTACATCCACTTACTTGGTCAGTATTCATGCAAAACAGTTTAATTGGTGCTTTCTCTCAAGGTGCTCTAGGTGGATATGGAGTCGATTGGAATTCTAATATTAATAAACAACATGCTCCTACAATTAATCTAAATCCTGATGGAGTGTCCGGAAGATTACCTTTCCCAATTAGAGTTAATTTCTCTCCCTTCATTCCTTTTAATAGAGCTACACAACGTTTTGATATGTATGTTCTTGATCGAAATGAAGTTGGAGTTTTAATTGAAAAAGAAGGCATTTCTACTGAACAATTTGATGATCCAAACAGAGATATTTTAAATCTAAAAGCTAAAGAGCGCTATGGTTACATTCAATAGGCCCGCTTAAATAGTAATATTTAAGAATGTACTTGGCTATATGCTGGGACGAACCCGTGTATCCTTATTTGGCAACGAATAAGGTGGGGTCAATCAGCAGGGAAGTCGTAAATGACCCCTCACAGGCCACACGCCAAGCACCCTACATTAGAGGGTGAAGATATGGTCGGACCCTTATGGCGACATAAGGAGCTAAACGGAACAGAAACGATTTAGCCACGCTTTATATAAGCGGAGTAACAAAGATGCTAGGGCTCTTNAATGAAGGTCGTGCGGTTGCAGTTGCAAAGAACATTGCTCTTGCTCCTACATATCCAGACCCAGCTGTTGTTCGAGTAATCGAATAATTTTAATTAATTAGGGGAGGGTTTTCCCTCCCCCCCAACTTACATATAACTTTTCAAATTTATAAGGAGGAGTTTTAATAATGGCAGTAATTGCTAAAATGTATGCTAATACACCACGCCTTGCTTTTACAGGAGCTTTATCTAATCTAAACTCTGAAGATACCAATCTAAAGGTTATGCTTCTTAGTGAAGATTATAATCCAGATCAAAATGAACACTCAAAACTTTCTGATGTAGAATCTTTTGAAATTGAAGGAGTAGGATATTCAGCTGGTGGTGCTGGTTTAGAAAACCTCAAGGTAACTACTAATAATGGAGTTACCACTTTTACAGCTGATGAGGTTGCTTGGGAAAACGCTACTCTTACTGCAAAATATGCAGTAGTTTATGATGCTGACGCAGATGATAATCCAGTCTTAATTTATATTGACTTTGGCGAAGATGTATCTGCACATGACGGTACTTTTAAAATCGTTTGGAATGCAAATGGAATTTTTACTGTTTCAGTAGCTTAAGGAGATTTTTATGGTTAAAAAAAATGCAATAATTAATGTTCCTGTAGCAAAGGTATCTACTAGTAAAAAGAAAAAAGATAAAAAATAATTATTTATGGGAAGGGGTTTATACCTCTTCCCTACCCTTATATAATTAAAAAACTAAACTTGAAAATAACTTAGAAAAAGATCTAATTTATATACATTTTTCAAAGGGGAGTGAAATTTATGAGTAACACAATGGATTTTTTACGTAACGAAGGATCTGGTAGAGTATATAAAAAATCAGTTAATATAAATGACTTAGGCGCTATATTAGGAATAGATATTAAA
>JGI24707J26582_10001680_pt1 | contig 17198 bp, 15 predicted proteins | sample BioPla1DNA1_FD_26582 | JGI IMG/M metagenome (IMG submission 26582)
TCTATGAGATTGCTTCGTCGACTTTGTCTCCTCGCAATGACAGAACGGAAGTCATCACGACAACGCCAAATTCACATGTATAGTTTACCCTACTTTATTCCGGTTGGCATCCTTTTTATCTCAGACGCTCCAAGGCCGACCAGTATTATAAACAACGGCACCGCCGGCAGGTGGTACCTTGGCTGGACCTCCAGAAAACTATAGGCCAGAAACATCGCACCGATAATGAGCCAGAACAGGGCAGGCTCCTTGATCTTTCTTCTGTATGCAAAATAGCATCCTGAAACCGTCATAAGGAGAACCACCAGATAATAGAACTGGGAGAGCGCATAGAAGAACCTGGGATGGAGTTTGATGGCCTCTTCAAGCCTTTTGCCGCTATCTGCCGAAATGATGCTCCAGTAATAGCCGTAGTTCTCCTGTCCCCACTGAAAGTGCACCTTTTTCACCATCAGCTTCAAAAAGCGGATCGGGTCCTCCTTTATCCTCTGTATAGCAAGCTCTTTTGCCTCACTGTGAACCCTGTCAAAATCGAAATCGTATTTAGCGATGATGCTGAAATCTTCCTGATTGAACATGCCGTTGGCATCATAGTTGGTTCCCACCAGGAAGTTATAGCCCGATCCGGATCGGGTGATATCGATACCGGAGAGATTTTTAATGGGAAGGCTTATCAGCTTCAGGGACACAAAATAGGTGAGAGCCACCAAAAGGATGCAGAGTCCTTTTTTCGCAAGATCCCTGGCCTTTGACCTATGGCAGGACGTGAAAAAAAGGATGTATACTGCAGCTGCAGGGATCAGAACCATGGCCATGGGGCGCATGGCCTGGGCAAGGGCTGTGAGGGCGCCAGCTAAAACAAGCATGGCATAGCCTTTTGTGCTTTCGTTATAGTGCTTGAAAAAAAGGATTAAAACATAGATTGCGGCAAGAAACGGCACCATAAAGCTGTTTTCTGCCGCCACCACNGAGCAGTACATGATCTGCGCCGGCCATAGGGCAAAGAACAGGGCTGCCGGCCGAGCCGATTCCTGTCTGATTTCCCGGGCAATAAGGTAGACAAAAAGAACCTGTATCAAGGATAAAAACACATTGAAGAGTTGAACCACAAGGGGGTCAGAACCAAAAAGCGCATAGAGCCCGCCCACCAAAAACCCAAATCCGAACTTGAAGGGAAAACAGGCATAAAAGTCCACATAATTTGTGAAATCGCCCTGAGTGACGGCGACGCCGTAATTATGCATATGAAGAAAATCCGAGAAGGGCGCCGTGCCAACGGCGAATACCCAAAACAGCCGGGGAGCCAGGGTAAGGACGACGGCCAGCAGGGCAAAGGCGCGGCCGGATATACCGTTTCCCCAATCGAGTCTTCTTCCTGCCAGGATCAGGGCAGCTATCAGCACCAGTGATACAGCTAAGAAGATCAGCTTTCCGTAAGTAAAGATATTGGCATAGGATTTAACGGCAAATAGCCCGATGATAAGCAGAATGCCAATAACACCGACGGTCAGGAATGCATATAAGAATCTTGACAGCTTGCTTGACTGCACCGGTTCCACCTCATAGCTTCTTCTGGTTGAGCGCTTCGACTATGGAATCCATCTGGTTCATGATATGATTTTCGGAGAGTTCTGCAGCCAGTTCATCTTTTCCTTCCTTGAGAGCGTTCAATATTTGCTGGTGCTCCTGCTCCACATGCTCGGCGATATTCATGTCCCGCAGGTAGATCACCCGGAACCGGTAGATATGCTCCCTCAGGGAGGATAAAACGCCAATGAGCCGTGAATTTCCGGAAGCGGCATATATGGCGTCATGGAATTCTATATCCTTTCGAACCGCGCCCTCAATGTTTTCCTTTTCAATGCAGGCGACAAACTGCTTGTGTATGGATTCAAGAGCACGAATCTGCTGGGGTTTCACACGTTTTGCAGCAAGGCGTGTAGCCAGCTTGTCAAGAGCCCCTCTCACTTCCAACACGTCAATGATATCTTTGGAGGAAAGCTCGGAAACATGTGTCCCTTTACGGGGTACCATGTTAACCAGGCCTTCGGCCTCCAGTCTTCGTATGGCCTCACGCACCGGGGTACGGCTGACTCCCATCTGCTCGGCCAGTGCAACCTCCATCAGCCTCTCTCCCGGCTTGATGTCACCGCTAATAATTGCTTTCCTCAGAGTCTCGAATATCACGTCACGCAAAGGCTGATAACTGTCCAGTTTAAGCTTTGGTACCTTAACCATGCTACTCGACCTCTCTTCCAATAGTCTCAGTGTAAAAAACATCTCTATATCTGCTGCGGAACCGCTCAAAGGCTTTTCCCGCCAGTGTGTCATCATCAAACAGCCCGAACACGGCAGAACCACTGCCGCTCATCCTGCTTCCCAGGGCACCAAGCTTTAAAAATTCATCAATGATACGGGAGATCTCCCCATGAGCCTTCACCGTCACGCTTTCTAAAACATTNCGCATTCCCCGGGCAAGGGACAGGACATCCATCTCCTCAATGGCGGCAATAAGGTTAAGGGTATTTGGCCTCTCCCCCAGTTCATCAAGGTTCAGGTTTTTGTATACCCAGCGTGTTGAAACCGGAAAAGAGGGCTTGACCACTATCACACGGACTCCGGCAAAATCAGGAAGTGGTACCAGTTCATCACCGATACCCCTGGCCAGTGCCGTTCCCCCGCGCAGGCAGAAGGGCACGTCTGCACCTATCCTTCGGGCGATATCCACTAGTTTTACCTCGCTGAAAGGCTCTCCATACAGCCTGTTCATAGCCTTGAGAACACCTGCGGCATTGGTGCTTCCCCCAGCAAGACCTGCAGAAACAGGAATACTCTTTTCCAAAACAATCCTGACTCCGCCATTTTCCGGATACTCGGCCATAAATGCTGCCGCAGCTTTCCATGCTATATTTCTGGAATCGTTGGGTGTATGGGGAAAATCACATTGAATTGACAGACCGCTCCTGCGCTTTTCGACAGTCACCAAGTCATAGAGCGAAATGGACTGCATTATCATCTCCAGATTATGATACCCGTCTTGCCGTTTTNCGGTGACATCCAGAGACAGGTTGATTTTTGCAGGGGTCTTTACAGTGATTTCCTTCATACTTCCTCCTCGATCCGCATAGCCATAGACGTTTCCTATTTCAAGATCGCTTGCTCCGGATAGGAACAGAACCCCTCAAATGAAATTTCTGACTGGATTCCTCAAATCTGTTTACGGTATATTATATACAAAAAACATAAATTGAGCAATAAAATTCTGAAAAACCCACATGGAATCNANAAAACATCGCTGCCTGAAACACTGTATTTAAAGGCATTTGAGAAGCCGTTCAAAAAGTAATAAAATGTGTCCGATCCCGAAAGCCCGGACACATTAACCACTCAAAAAAATACATTTTATCCCGCTATGGTGCTTTATCCCATGATAAACATTTTTTTGCCTGTTTCCAAAATGTCTTCCGGGCCCATGTTGTTGTCACGAGCCAGATTCTCCAGGGGGATCCTGTAGTGTTTGGCAACACTCCACAGGGTGTCTCCGGGCTGAGCAAAGTACAGCAGGATTGGNGCTTTTCTGCCCGCTGTTTCCCGCTTTATCTCCTCAATGGATTCGATNCAGGCATAGCTTGAGCATTTGCACAGTCTTAGCCTGATGCTGATCTTCACGCTGATATCCAGAGAGTCGTTGCTGATAATCTCAAAGCTTGAATCCTCGATGAAGCAATCGGCCTCTGTCACCTGCCAGTTCTCACCGTCTGGAAGCGGTAGCGCACGGGTAAAGGGTATCTCCACAGTCTGGCTCCGGGTATCCTTGGCTTTTCGGTCGCCCAGATAGACCACATCCACTCCCACATTGCCCTGAACATTGATATGGTTGTCGCTTATATTGGACAGGACGCTTTTTTTGCCCACAGCCACCATATAGATTTCATCGAGGCTTCCATTGTCCGAATCAAGGCGGATATGGGTATTGGCCTCGAGATTTTCCACAAGCTCCCTCTCATCGGTTACTATATCCAATGGCGCCTTGTTGAGATTTATGATGGTGTCAAGGCTGTAAGCATCATCCACAACCATTTGTTCCTCATGCCGGACAGCCTGGGCATTAACATCAACCTCCATGGAGATGGAAACCTGGGTATAGATACCGTCCGAATCCTCCTGGGGCTCAACCTCCCAGTTTTTCAGCGCTGTGGATGCCAAAACAATGTTTTCGCCTCCCGGGTCGATCCCCGTATTCATCTTCACCGGAAATTCCAGCACCACCGACTCAACAGAGTCCTCGGCCATATCGCCCCTGTACAACATGTTTAAAGTGCCCTTGCATTCAAGGCAGGCCTCGTCTTCCTTATATCCCACTTGAGGATTTCCCAGGTTCACCTTTGCGTATAATATCTCGCCGATGGCCGGGCTGCCATGGGGTAGTGCCAGTGTTTGGTTTACCCTGGTCACAGAATCAAGATTGTCCTTTAAGGATACCACGTTGATTGGCATACTTTTGACAAATACGTTTTCTCCCTCTATTTCCCGGCTCAGGTCGCTATTCATGATCTCAAAGAACCTGCAGATCAGGGATGTCACGGACCGGCCCACGATCTTTCTACCGTTGACCGCACCCGCCTCGGTGTGCTGGCATCTGCAGCCTGCCACAACCCCGATCTCGGCATCGGTCTTGGGCTTCTGGCAGGATACAGACCAGGGGAAACGGCTGGTGATGGATTCCAGGCGGCTGTCCGGGGTGTCGGATACATATAGGATCCGGTATTTGATCTCTCCGCTTACCTCCAGCATCCTGCCCGTTTTCTCAACCCCGGTCACAAAGCACTCGGCGTTCACCACGAGAAGGGATTTAACGTCCGGTTTGCTGTCCGGAACTATGATACTGTTTTCAAACAGCTCTTCGGTCTCCCTTATTTCAATGGTCCTGTATGTGCGTACTGGCTTTTTTATCAACTCCATCTGTATTCACAGACCTCCTCTTATACCCATACCCTTCATACCTAAAGATATGCCGCCTTCGAAAAATGTATGACAGGCAGTATGGAATTGAGCATGAAGGAATTTCATACTTTTGAAAGGCTCTTTGAAGGTTTTGAGAGTGAAGGTGTATGGCTCGGGATGAGTTGAGGTAAAGATTTTGAGAGAACTCAAAAAAGGGCTGTAAAAAGGCTGTTTCACCAAAGAATGAAACAGCCTTGTATGTACTGATATAATGATGACGGCCTACAAAGCAATATTGTCGTAGGATGAAGATAAAAGCTTGATCTCAACAGTGTGGGTCAGTATGTCGGTATAGCTGTATGAAGCCTTGCGTACCGACTTAAAATCGTTCTCAAATTTGACGGTGAAAATGCTGGGATATGCTTTTTCAACAATGCCTTCTCTAACAAAAGTTTTCTTTCGTCCCTTGTTAGCTTTTAGCTGAATTCTTTTTCCTACGCATTTCTCTAGTTCTTTTCTGATCAGAGAAATACTGTTCTTTTCCATATTATCACCCCATTTATACTTCCAAAATTATATCACATTTTGTCATGAGGTGTCAATGAAATAAATATTATACATACAATGCCGAAAGCCTGTCAAGATGCAGATTTTGAAATATTGACTTTTTTACGGAATTTGCCTCTGAAATCTGCATAAAANCATTTCTACCTCATGATTATCAAGTGGAGAAATTTAAATATAAAAGCATTTACAGTCTATGATGCCCAAATGGGCGAAAATTATGTGAAAAATCAATAATTACGGTGGGAAATAATTTCAATGNACCCTTACCTGTTTGCTGAAATTCGGGTTGTATAATGGCCATGTCAAGGGTAAAATGGTTGGTAGACTTNAAAAATGGTCTTTTAAGGATACACATTTATGGAGGATCTATGCTGACAGATATTGAAATTGCTCAAAACGCAAAAATGCTTCCAATAGAAGAAATTGCAGAACAATTGGGAGTAGACCGTGAATTTTTGGAACCATACGGAGACTACAAGGCCAAGATCAGTGACGGGCTTTTGGACAAGCTTAAGGACAAGCCCGATGGAAAACTGGTGCTGGTTACGGCTATCAATCCCACCCCNGCAGGCGAGGGAAAGACAACGGTGACGGTTGGCCTGGGACAGGCCATGGGCAGGCTCGGCAAGAAGGCTGTCATTGCCCTCAGGGAACCGTCCATGGGTCCCGTGATGGGTTTAAAGGGTGGAGCTGCAGGCGGAGGTTATGCCCAGGTGGTTCCCATGGAAGACATAAACCTTCACTTTACAGGCGACCTGCATGCAGTCACGGCAGCCAATAATCTGCTTTCGGCTGCCATAGACAATCATATCCACCATGGAAATGCATTGGGCATTGATCTTCGGCGGGTTGTATGGAAGAGAGCCATGGATATGAACGACCGGGCTTTAAGGCAGATAACAGTGGGACTGGGCGGCAAAGTGAACGGATTTCCCAGGGAGGATGGCTTTGTTATCAGCGTGGCATCCGAGGTGATGGCCATCCTGTGCCTTTCCGGAAATCTGATGGATCTGAAGAAGCGCCTTGGCCGCATCATCATTGGCTATTCCATGACGGGTAAACCCGTTACGGCGGGAGATCTTAAAGTGGACGGTGCCATGGCGGTTATCCTAAAGGATGCAATCAAGCCCAATCTGGTCCAGACCCTGGAGAACACCCCATGCCTCATGCATGGCGGACCCTTTGCAAATATCGCCCACGGCTGCAACAGCATCATTGCGACTAAAACAGCTCTCAAGCTGGGAGACTACGCTATAACCGAAGCAGGTTTCGGCGCCGACCTGGGGGCTGAGAAGTTTTTCGACATTAAGTGCCGCTACGGCGGGCTGGTACCCTCTGCTGCGGTGCTTGTGGCCAGTGTCCGGGCACTGAAGTACAATGGCGGCGTCAGGAGGGATCAACTGGCGGCCGAAAACCCGGAAGCTGTTGTGGCGGGCATTTNAAACCTTAAAAAGCATGTGGAGAACATCAGAAAATTTGGTGTGCCCGTGATTGTTGCCATCAACCGCTTCCCCACTGACACACCTGACGAGATTGAACTGATCCGTAAAAGGTGCGGGGAATGGGGAGTTGATTCGGCGGTGGCCGAGGTGTTCGAAAAGGGCGGTGAAGGCGGCCTTGAGCTTGCCAATAAGCTATGCGCTCTGATGGATGCGGAAAAGCCGGAATTCAAGCCCCTGTATGACACCGGACTGCCTGTGAAAGAAAAGATAGAGCTGATATGCAAAGAGATCTATGGCGCTGGGAAGGTGGAATACAGGGATCGTGCCCTGAAGGAGATAAAGACCATAGAGGAACTGGGGATGGGGAATCTGCCCATCTGTATGGCCAAGACCCAGTACTCCCTGTCTGATGATCCGACCCTGTTGGGGGCTCCCAGTGACTTTATAATTACGGTTAAGGAAGTGCGGCTCTCCGCCGGTGCAGGCTTTATAGTGGCGCTTACAGGGGACATTATGACCATGCCCGGTCTTCCCAGGGATCCTGCCGCCAATCGGATGGATATAGACGGGGATGGACGAATAACAGGATTGTTCTAGGTAGATTGGGAGCGGAGCGCGGCGATCCACCGATATGTCATCGCGAGCGGAATAGAGTGGAGCGTGGCGATCCACCGATATGTCATCGCGAGCGGAATAGAGTGGAGCGTGGCGATCTCGGAGATTGCTTCGTCGCGTTGCTCCTCGCAATGACAGGGGAGGGCGCTCCTCGCAATGACGTATTTGGTGTCATCGCGAGCGGAATAGAGTGGAGCGTGGCGATCTCGGAGATTGCTTCGTCGCGTTGCTCCTCGCAATGACAGGGAANGNNGCTCCTCGCAATGACAGGGNAGGGCGCTCCTCGCAATGACAGGGNAGGCAGCTCTTTCACAAAGACAGGATCGCTAAAACAGCTTATCGTATTGCTTCATGAACCTGATGTGGTGGTCGTATTCGGCGATAACCTCTTCCAGCATCCCTGAGAAATTCCTCTGGGCCCAGCTCCTCCTGCTGTTATAATACCTGTTGGCCACACGCCAGAACTTCTGGGGAAACAGCAACATGGCCTTCATTATCACAATCTCGTCCCTGCTAAGCGGTTCCAGCTCAGTGTAGGCATCCAGCAGCATGGAAGCCTTGCTTATGTCCCAGTCGCATTTTCTCATTTTTCTTCTTATGAGATTCACCAGATCATAGATCCGTATCTCCTGTCCGCAAGATTCAAACCCGGTGATGGTGGTGGTCTCCCCCTTGATGATGATATTCTGGTAGGAATAGTCACGGTGGCAGATTCCGCCCTCCCGGGCAGTTTTCCTTATAAGCCGCTGGTACTCCGGACCCCGGATCAGTTCCAGGCTTTCTTCCGCCAGAGCGGTGAACTTGTCTACGCAGCCCAGGTAGACATAGTCAAAGGCACCCCTTTCCCGCTCGGCCTTACGCCTCATTCGGATCATCTCATCATAACGCCTGGTAAGGCTTTCTGAAATCTTGCCCGGATTGTCGGGGGCATAATCGTAGCTGTCTTCATCATGTTTGAAGCCCTTTCCGGCCTTATGCATGGCCGCAAGGGCATAAGCCGCCCGGNCTGCATCCTTGTCATCCCCGAATTCACATTCATGGCCTTCCGCATAGGAGGTAAGAAGGTACAACCGCCCATCCAGGATGGAATAGGGACATCCATCCACTGTCAGGCAATATGTATCAAGATTGGTAAACCCATTGTTATAGAGGTATTGTTTCGCATCGTGCACATAGAGGATGCGGCTCTCGGAGCACTGGCATGGTTTCAGATATTTCCGTCCTTCATCTGTGTCCAGAATATATCCTGCCCTGCAGGATTTGACTGCGGAAATGCTCAGGCCATATGCGTTCTCCACTAGTTCTTTGGATTCCAGCATTTTGTAATCACGTCCCGATAATATTTGCAACCCCGAGCTGTTTCCAGGTCTGCAAAAACATTATATGTGCCGAGCAAAAAATATATGAATTAGCCCTTTTTCAGGCAAAAACAAAGACCTGTGCCGGTCACAACAGAAATTTGAGAATCACCAGAAGAATAATTCCTGGAAGGCCAAGAATCCCGGCCACCAGGGCTGAAACAATATTCAGGGGAATGAAAAATCCAATTGGCTGTCCCAAAAGGTTTATCAGGAAAATGGCGAGGCCGCCCAGAAGTCCGTTGATAATAAGCCTTAAAATTACCTTCATGGGTAAAAGCAGTACCTTACCCAAGGCCAGAACAATGAGAATACCTGCAACCCAGGCCAGAACAATCAGTCCTCTATCCACACAAAACACCCTTCCAAAAANCAGAAACGGTTATCCCGCTGAATGGTTGCACCATTGACCAGGAATAGCCGTCTTCTTTGGTAATTCGAGGTTTGTACCCGTGTTTACACCCGTAAGTGGTACCGGTTATTAATTTATATACAGGATGACCCAAAAAAATTCATTGGGCCTGCAGAGCTTTTGCTTTTCTAAGCAGGTACTCGTACCGGATCTGGGATGCCTTAATTCGGTAGGAGTAATAGTNCACCATCTCCTTGCAATCAGCATCCTCAAAATTCAGAAGTGCACTTTGCCAGTCCATCCAGGCCTCATGAATGGTCTCATAAAGCTCGGCTCTGGAAGGATCTTCAAGGGTGCGTCCAAATATTCCTGAGCGCTTATTGGATCTCTGGCCAAGGGCACCCAGCGCCTCTGCTCCCGATCCTGCAGCCATTTGTTCCGCCATACTCAACCTCTCCATTCCTTTGTTCCTTTTCCTGTTATAGAGTATGGGCAGAAATTGACATCTTATACACGAACCCGGGCAGCAACAACACGCTCTATACCAGCCAGATCCTTCAATACCATGGTTTCCATGCTGTGAGCCCGAAAGATACCCTCAACACTTACCGACTGATTGAAGCCGCATTCCACAAGGATGACCCCGCCCTCTGCCAGTATTTTCGGGGAAATACATGCCAGCCTTTTATAGAAGCAAAGACCACCGTCGTCTGCAAAGAGCGCCTGCTCAGGCTCGTATTTCTCCACCTGAGGCATCAGGCCAGTTTTNTCATCCCGTGGTATATAGGGGGGATTGGAGATGATCAGATCATATCTGGAGTCGGTAAAGCCGGAATCGGTGAGAAAATCGGTTTGCATGAAGCGTATGGAACCTGATACGCCGTTAAGCTCAGCATTCTGCCTGGCTATCTTAAGGACTTCCTCTGAAATGTCCAGGGCGTCCACCGATACATCCCGTGCGTAATGGGCTATGGAAACCGCAAGGCAGCCTGAACCCGTTCCTATATCCAGAACCCTCCTTATGCCCTGTCTGGATACCTGAAACAGGCCGGGGTCTATGAAGGGCTGGGGACAGCTCAGGGAGAAGAGCGCTGCTTCAGCCAGAAGCTCGGTGTCGCTTCTTGGGATGAGGACATTTGGATTGACCTTGAATTTCAATGACATGAATTCGCATTCTCCGGTGATGTATTGGAACGGCTCACCCAGGCTCCTTCTTTCGACCAGTTCCATGAACCGACGGACATCAGAAGGGTTCAGGCCCATGTCGGAGTGGGCATAGATGAACGCTCTGGGTTTTTTTATAGCCCATGACAAAATAAGACCCGCCTCTAAAGCCGGGTCTTCAATTTGCGCCTGTTTAAGCCTTGTGGTTGCCTCATTGAGCAGCCTGGAGATTGTCATTTTCGGTACTCTCCCCTTCTTCGGAGTCCAGCACGGCCTTTAAGGAGGCGATAGCTACTTCCAGCATGCTGTCGTCGGGCTCCTGGGTGGTGATTCTCTGAAGGAGTATTCCCGGATAGCTGATGAGCTTAACCAGTTTGCTCTCAGACCGGGCGGCCAGCTTGAACAGTTCATAGGAGACACCGGCAATGACCGGCAGAAGAGCCAGCCTTATGGCTACATTGACCAGTTTGCTGTGCCAGCCTGTAAGTGCGAATACCAGTATACTGATGATCACCACCACGAAAATAAAGGTGGTGCCGCACCGGGGATGGAACCGGGTGTGCTTTCTCACATTCTCCACCGTCAGCTCCTCCATGCTCTCATAGGTATAGATGGTTTTATGCTCTGCACCGTGATACTGGAACACCCGCTTGATCTCCTTGTTCTTTGACACGATCCAGACATAGATCAAAAATATCAGGATGCGGATTGCACCCTCCACGATATTGGCGAGGAAGGCACCTGATGCCGTTTCCTTGCTGAAGGGCAAAAAATCGGCTATCAGATTGGGCAGGAGCATGAAAAGACCTATGCCCATTGCCAGAGCAAAGACCACCGAGGTATACAGGATGATGGTCATGGACTTGTCTCCAAACTTTTTTTCTATCCACTTGTCGAACTTGCTTTCCGATTCCTCGAACTCTATATGCTCTGCCGATTCCATCAAAGCGCCTACGCCAACGACCATGGATTCTATCATGCTCACGGCTCCCCGGATAAAGGGAAGACCCAGTATCTTATAGCGTTTTGACAGGGGTATATAGGTCTTGGTGGTGGTGATCAGCTCGCCGTTGCTCTTACGGACTGTGGAGGCCATGGTCTGTTTCCCGCGCATCATGACCCCTTCCATCAAAGCCTCCCCACCGATATTGCTTAGTCTCTTGGGTTTTTGCCAAACTTCTTTATTCATTAACAACCTTCATTTCCTCTTAGATTAAACCCCTTTTGTGGGCTGTCAAACCCTGATCAGCTCATCATGCCCGCCAGCGGGGCAATAATATGGGCAATTTCCCACCATATGCAAAAATGGGTTCAGTTTGATTATACAGCAGGGATAAGCAACAAACAAGGCAAATCGCCCTTGTGGATGCCGGAAAGTCTGACCATTATTTTTAGATTCCCATGTATATTTTTTGTAATCCTGCCCATACTGAGAGTGACCTCACAATACATTTTGACCCCCTTTACTTGCCGGCTTAACCGCCGGCTCTTTTTTTGCCGATATATCCATTGTAAAAATACCTTTCTGCTTGATATCATTAAAGAATCGGGAGTGTGCTGTTTTGAAAAGATTCGGATCGGTTTTTCTTATAGTATTTCTCATACTGGCACAGGTTTTGCCCCAAACCGCCCTTGCGGATAATGCTGGCACCCTTCCCGCTCCGGGAGGTTTCTCGGTAAGTATTGAAGATAGCCATGTACTTATAAACGTGGACGGGGCTGAAACCGGTCAGTATATCAGGATAGAGCGGAGTACCGATTCGGGAGACTTCAAGGTTATCGCCACCCTAAGCCCCGGAATAACAAGCTTTAAGGATCACAGTGTCTCCAATGGCCATGTCTACAAATACCGTGCCCGGCGGCACAGTTCAAAGAATTCCAGTCCCTACACCCGGGAAATCGAAGTNATTTTCCTCCGCCCCTTATATCTATCCATCACCGGCGTATATAGTGACCAGATTAACCTGGAATGGGACTATCCCGAACTATTAATTCCGAGAACCGTTACCTACGAAACCATAGTGGAAAGAAAAGCCGACGGGAAATCCGGCTGGACCGAGATTTATACGGCACCTTATTACCAGCGGGAGCTTCGGGATCATGGTCTGGACCCCGATACCATCTATTATTACAGAATCCGCACCCGATATTCGGAAAACCAATACTCCAGGTACATACCCGCAACAAGCGGAGTCTACAGAAGAACCACCATCTCTCTTACGACGCCCCTGACCGGATTTGCCATCACCGACAGACAGATCCGTCTGGATTGGGATCGGGAGGCTGTGGAGGGGCATACGGTCTATGTCCAAAGACAGGACAGCTTTGGAGATTACGAAACCATATTCTTTTCGACCACAGCAGATCATTATATCGATTCCTCCGATGTAATATTTCCAGGGGAAGAATATACATATCGTCTCTTTTTACGATCCTCTAAAGGCTCGATTTCAGCCTATTCGGAACCGGTGACCATCAAAACTGAGACCATCCCGGGTCCATCCCAGCTGAAGGCTTCACCTGCCGCCCATGGCAGAATCGCCCTCACCTGGGAGTATCCCTATGATGTGGAGTCCGGCTTTGAGATATGGCGCAAAGAGCAGGACGGGATCTGGCAAAAGGTTGACGAAGTGGGCAGGAACATCCATACATGGACTGATTATTCGTCCCTCACCGATATGAGCTATCGCTACCGCGTGCGCGCAATCCGAGGGGAGAGCGCCTTTTCGGACTTTGCGGTATCCGATCTGATAGATAACGCCGAGCCCCTCATGCCCGGCGAACTTCTATTCCTTCCCATGGAAAGCTCCATGCTGATAGGTAGCAATGAGCCCGCCCCTGAAGGAGTCAGATACACGCTGGAAGTGAGAACGGACATAAATCAGCCCTGGAGCGATTACTCTTTAGGCCAGACCGGACGCACCCTCCTCGTTTTTTTCTTCCCGGCGGACGGAAAGGAGTATGACTTCAGAATCCGCTCCGAGAACCAGGGGAATATCATCCATGGGCCTGTGTACCGTTTACACGGATCGGTGCCGGAAGCACCAACCGGCTTGCGGGTGGCATCCATGGGGTCAAACCAGGTGCTGCTCACATGGAACGATATCAGTAAAACTGAAGACGGTTACCGGATTTACAGGATACAGGATCAAAAACGGATCCTGGTAGGAACAACTGAAAAGGATGCCACAAGCTTTATAGATACCAAGGCTGTGCCCGGATCAACGGTGAGATATGAGGTGTGCGCTTTTAATACCAGGGGCGAATCCACCGGCATATCCATCGATGTTTCTGTACAGCAAAAAGCGGTCTTCAAGGATCTGGAGGGCTTCTCCTGGTGCACAGATGCCGTAAATGCACTGGCTTCGTCCGGAGCCATAGCCCAAAACCCTGATGGATTGTTCCATCCCGGAGCCAATATAACCAGGGCGCAGTTCATTACCATTCTCATGAAGTCCTTTGACATCATGCCGGAGTCTGAATTCCTGTTTTCAGTGAAGGATGTGGCACCGGGCAGCTGGTATTACCCATATATGATGACGGCTGTGAAGCTGGGCATAGTCATCCCCGATGAAAACCGGAATGCAGGTCCTTTAAACCCTGTCACAACCGCTGACATGGCCATCTTCATGAACAGACTTCTGACAGCCCGTAACCGGGCGCTGGATTCCATAAGCATTTCGTATCTGGATCGTTTCACCGACGGTTATCTGGTGGGAGAAAATTTGAAAGGCATAATCTCTTCCCTGGCGGGTGACGGCATTATACCGCCCCAACAGAGCCTGACGCTGGATCTGGATCGACCCGTCACACGGGCCGAAGCGGCAGTTGTACTGTATAGGTTTTCAAGCAAATATCACAGCGCAGGCCGGTAAGTCAGAGTATGCATGTGCTTTCAGAGATCCCGTAAAGCCCGGTCGCTGTGCTGCACGTCTGCTAAACAACAATATGTCATCGCGAGCGGAACAAAGTGGAGNGNGGCGATCTCGGAGATTGCTTCGTCGGCTTCGCCTCCTCGCAATGACAATGGGGGGCCTCCTCGCAATGACGTATTTGGTGTCATAACAAATCCTACGGGTTCCAGTTTAAGAGAATGAGGCCGACAATGATGGCCATAAACAGGGCCACGGGCGCCGATATGTAGTGGGATATGTATCTTATGTCATATTTTCGCTTCATGCGCCTGGTGTTGAGGAGAATGGAAACAACGCTGATGACGAACTGGACAATGGAAATGATCAGGGATCTCTGCAGGAACCGTATATCCCAATGGCTTCTTNCCGGAANATCGAAAAGGCGGTCAAAAAAGCCTTCTTCAACAGGTTTGGCAGAAAGAATGGCAACAATGTTGAACATGAAAATGATCCAAACCAGTATACTCNACAGCTCCAGCCACCGGATAATGGGATCTGGCTTGCCCCTTCTGTTCTTATAGTACCTGATGGGTTCATTGCTGTACACCATGGCTTTCTTTCCTTCACCTTTCCTTTCCATGGCCTGCAGCGGCACAGTTTACCATCTCTTATATCTAGCTTATCATATTTTGATAAATTGCAATAGTTGTTGTATAAAAGGGGAAAATACAATAATATGGATCGGTGATGATCCAATTTGTTCCTATGGAGGTCATTGCCCTATGCGCACAGAAATCTCAGATTTGATTGACTTAACCATCCAAGGTCTGAACAAGGATCCTCATGCGGTTCTTGGCATGCATTCCTCTGATCGAGGGGTGATTGTGAGGGTGTTCAACCCCCATTCCCGATCAGTGGTGGTAAAGGATTTACATAGCGACCGTTCTTATCCCATGGAAAGGATTGACGACAGGGGCTTTTTCCAGTTGACTGTGGAAGAATCTGATCTTTTCCCATATCAGCTTGTGCATACCACAACCGAAGGAGCTATCTATACCGCTTATGACCCCTACTCCTTTCTTCCCACCCTATCGGATTATGACACATTCCTTTTCAACCAGGGAAATCACCACTACATCTATGAAAAGCTTGGCTGCCATCTTCGTGAGGTAGATGGCGTTAAGGGGGCTTCCTTTGCGGTTTGGGCACCCTCGGCCAAGCGGGTCAGTGTTGTGGGAAGCTTCAANCAATGGGACGGACGGATCCACCAGATGCGCATGCTGGGAAGCTCGGGGGTATGGGAGCTGTTCATACCGGGGGTTGCTTCGGGAGACCTCTATAAATATGAGATAAAAACCCCGTCGGATGAGCTCTATGTCAAGGCAGATCCCTTTGCCTTCCATGCGGAAAAGCCACCCCAGACCGCGTCCAGGATCTATGATCTGGATGACTACCAGTGGAATGATAATCTGTGGATGGAAAGTCGCCTCATTGAGCCTGTTTACGATAAACCGGTAAATATATACGAGGTGCACCTGGGTTCATGGCAACAGGAGCCTGATCCTGATCCCAATTCGGAGACCGGCTTCAGGGGACTGTCCTACAGGCAGCTGGCCGAACGACTGATACCCTATGCAAAGGATATGGGGTATACCCACCTGGAGCTTTTGCCCGTTATGGAACATCCCTTTGACGGGTCATGGGGCTATCAGGTAACGGGCTATTATGCGGTGACATCCCGTTTTGGCACACCGGCGGATTTCAAATATTTCGTGGACAAATGCCATGAGAACGGGCTGGGGGTCATCCTGGACTGGGTACCCGCACATTTTCCCAAGGACGGCCATGGACTTGCCCGTTTCGACGGAACAGCCCTCTACGAGCATGANGACAANCGAAAGGGTGAACACCTGGAATGGGGNACCCATATCTTCAACTACGGCNGGAACGAGGTAAGGAATTTTCTTGTGTCCAATGCCCTGTTCTGGTTTGATAAATACCATATCGACGGGCTGAGGGTTGATGCCGTGGCTTCCATGCTCTATCTGGATTACTGCCGTGAGCCGGGCGAATGGATCCCCAATGAATACGGCGGACGTGAGAATCTGGAGGCTGTTGAGTTTATCAGACAACTGAATTCAACCGTCTATCAATACTTCCCAAATGTCATGATGATCGCTGAGGAATCCACATCCTGGCCTAAGGTTACCGCCCCTATCCATGAGGGCGGGCTGGGCTTCAGCCATAAGTGGAATATGGGCTGGATGAACGATTTCCTCAAATATGTGAGCATGGATTCGATATACCGTAAACACCATCAGAACCTGGTAACCTTTTCCCTGATGTATGCCTGGTCTGAAAACTTCATTNTGGTTCTTTCCCATGACGAGGTGGTTCACGGAAAGAAGTCCCTGCTCGATAAGATGCCCGGCGACTACTGGCAGAAGTTTGCAGGACTTCGGGGCGCCCTGGGCTATTTCTTTGGGCACCCGGGCAAAAAACTGATATTCATGGGCGGGGAATATGGCCAGTTCATTGAGTGGAAGTATAAGGAGAGCCTTGACTGGCATCTCTTGGACTATCCCATGCACAAAATGCTTCACAGCTATGTCAGAGATCTAAACCATTTCTACGCCGGCGAAAAGGCACTTTATGAGATTGACAACCATTACGACGGTTTTGAATGGATTGACTGCTCTGATACCGAGCACAGCATTGTCTCGTTCATGCGTAAGGGGAAGGATTGGCGGGATATGCTGATCTTTGTATGCAATTTCACCCCGGCAACCCATGATAACTATCGCATAGGCGCTCCTCTCGACACCGTCTATACCGAGGTTTTCAATTCCGATCTGGCGAAATACGGCGGAAGCAATGTGATAAATGACCAGCCTATAAAGGC
>JGI24707J26582_10001681_pt1 | contig 17195 bp, 13 predicted proteins | sample BioPla1DNA1_FD_26582 | JGI IMG/M metagenome (IMG submission 26582)
CCTGATATGGCGCTCCGACTTATTGAGGTCTAATACGACTCTTGCCTTTTCGGCCAGTGATGGATTAATTTGGGTAAGGCGTTCCGTTACATCCTTATGTATGGTTGTGGGTATTTGGAACGGCTTTGGTTGAGGCTATTTTCTTGCTTGTTTTAGTCTGTTCTTCTTGGTGGGTGCCTTCGTTTTCCTCTGTGTTTTCGTATCCTTCAATCAAAACAGTTTCGTCTAAACCTAAGTCACCGATAAGGCGTAAGTAAATATCTACGTTACCATCCTTGTCCACTTCGATTTTATTAATGAGACGTTTCAACTGTGTATTGGTCATTTCATGAACATCTGTAATATCTTCCATCGCTTTGAAGGTGCTGTTGAGAATCGCTTCGAGCTGTTCTCCCTTTGTCAGATTGTACGATACCATTTTCAGTTCATTTTCCAATCTATCAATCTCTTTTCTCATGCCACCAATTTTCTCATTCAATTCCTCTCTGGAAATCAAATCATCGGTGTACATATCCATGTATTTTTCACGAGCCTTGCGAAGTCTGTTTAACTCAGCATTCAGTTCCTTTTCATACTCTACATTTTCATCTTTTGCTTTATAAACACGTTGGAATTCTTTGATCACATGGTCGATTACTTTTTTCTTTTTACTGAGCACATCTTGGAAGTACTCCTGCAAAACCTGAATCAATTCTTCTTCATCTACTGTGATTGCGTTTGGACAACTATCTGCACCTCTACCATTGTGACCGGAACATACCCAACGAATATAAGTATTCTTGTATTGGCGGACTGTTCTACGGAAAGACCAACCACAATCCTTACACTTAATCAAAGTCGAAAATAGATGCTTGTTGCTCTGACGTTCGTGAGTCATCTTAAATGAATCGTGACGACCTTTCAAAATCTCCTGTGCTCTATCAAAAGTTTCATCATCAATAATGCGAAGTTCCGGACGAATTGTTACTAACCATTCAGATTCATCTTTTTCTTTTCTCTGTCCAGTCAAGAAGTCAGATACTTCTTCTTTGCCGTTGATAATCTTTCCAGTGTATATCTCATTCGTCAAAATACGACATACCGAATTCTGACTCCAATTGTTTCCTCTTTTGGTTTTCACACCACGTTCATTAAGCATGTTAGCAATCTTCGCACCACCAAATCCTTCTTCTGTATACCACTTATAAATCTGGCGGATAACCTTTGCTTCCTCTTCATTGATGGATAGATTAAAATAATCACCAATAGTTTTATCATATCCATAAACAATGTTTGGAACTCGACCTTTTTCTGCATTCATCTTCTTACCGAATTTGATACGCTTAGAAGTGTTCGCACTCTCTTCCTGTGCCAATGCGCCAAAGATAGTTAATACAAATTCAGAGTTACCCATACTAGTCATGTTGGCAGTAAGAAACTGTGTTTCGATGCCAAGGGATTTTAGCTTGCGGACACTCTGTAATAAGTCCACAGTATTTCTGGCAAAACGAGAGATATCTTTTACCACAACCATATCAAATAAGCCCTTCTCAGCGTCTGCAAGCATACGCTGGAATTCCTTACGATTCTTGATTTTGGTTCCGGAAATACCTTCGTCTGCATATAATTTAATAAGGTTGTCCCCTGTACGTTTTGTATATTCTAAGAAAAACTCTTTCTGAGTCTCTAAACTATTGAGCTGGTCTTCTTTATCTGTGGAAACTCGGCAATATGCTGCTATGTTCATGTTTAACTACCTTCCTGTTAGAGTTGTAGCGTTCTGTTACGACTATTATTTTAATCTATAACACGGGGAAAATCAAGAAATATGAAAAGAGGGAATGATTTCTCATCCCCCTTTAACACATTACATTTTCGTTTTTTGCAACAGCAAAAATCTTTATGTTTTTATCATGATGTTCCTATTTCTTTTAAATTACATCTTTGCACTGGCAAACTGTACTTTTTATATTTATATCCAATATATCCAGCAAAACTATTTTCATGGGTAGAAATTAACAGTTGAACATCCGGGAACTCAGTTCTCATTAATTCCACAAATGAAACTATATTCAAATCATCCATACATTGAACCGGATCATCAATAAGCATTATATTCAATCCACTATTTACAAATATCTTATGCAATGCTAATGAGAATGCAAGCAAAATGCCTGATAACTGTCCAGAGCTCATAGTATACAAAATATCATGTTCCTCATTCGGTGTTGTAAATCTGATAGAATTTAATTCTTCTTTACCATCCTTATCTCGAATTAATATACCCTGCCCACCTTGATAAGATTGTAAGATTCTTGCGCTGTAAATATAAAAAGGTATCTCAATCTGCGAAATAATATTCCCTTGATATTTATCAATGCTAGCCTTCCAATCTTTCATATACTGATTAAGTTTTTTACTAATTTCACCCTCAATACATGCCTTTTTCCGCTTTAACCTCTCTATATTTTTGCTTTTTTCTCTTTCTTGTAGAATAAATCTATATTTCAAAAACTCTTCTTTTTCTAATATATCCGCTTCCTTCAACTCTGCCACATCTTCTATCGACGTAAAATATTCTTTTATAAGATTATCAAATTGATATTCGCTCTTTTTTTGATAATATTCTTCCGGCAATACACTCATTGCATTCTTTATTGCATTCTGAATCTGCTGAATATCCTTCTCCATATCACTTATAGAAAACTCATCCGCTAAGGAAACCTCAAATAAATTATCCTTTAAAAATTTGTCTATATATTTGTATTTCTCTACAATATCACTCTCTTCGAAATCCAAAAAAACACTTAACAACACATTACGCTCTAGATCGGAAATTAACGCTTTGGCATCAACCCACACATTTTGCAAAAAAGCTGCGCTAATAGCATCAACTATCTCTTTCATTTGTTTTCCTGCCGTTCCGAGAAGAGCATTTACATCATTAGTCGTTTTTTCAATATTATTTGATAGCTGTTCTTTTTCCTGCCAATTATAACCACAGTACGGGCATTTCCCATCTTCAAATATATTTCCCTCTTCCGAAGTTTTTATTAACTGCTCACGAATTCTAATCAATTCGTTTATAGAATGTTGTGTTTCTTGTACATTCTTTTCAATTTGTCGATATTCTAAAACCTTTTGAAGTAATTGTTCACAAACATCTACTTTATTAACATATTTTCCTATTTGCTGATATTCTATATTTATGTAATCTAAAGCCTTTACTTTTTCATATTCCTGCTTTAGGAACGCAAGTTTCTTCTTACCTTCAACATACTTTTCAATATCATCCCGTATATATCGCATAATTATATATGCTTTTAATTGAGTTTCCAACATTTCGTTATTTAACAACGCATTATACCTACTATTTTTTAAATCACGTCGTAAATATTCTTGATTAATTACAATTTCTTTAACACCATCCAAAATATGCAGAGTATGCTCCAACGACTTTTGGGAAGAAATAGCCGGTTCCTCAACATCCCATACAACATCCTTTTTAAACAATTTCTTATATTTAGCATGAGCACCAGACTCATTTTCCAAATCAGCGCATAAGCTCTCCTGCAATTCTGCTATCTGCTTTTCTAAGTATTTTACTAAATCACCTAATTTCTTTCTTGCTGAATTTATACTCTCGAATTTCTGCTTTTCATCAGTAATTTGAAACAATGAATTAATACTTCCCATTCTACCTGCTTCATTATTCTTGAAATAATCCAACCTATCTTCTTGTTGAATATAATACAATAATGTATACAATGTTTGCGAAGTCTCCCCAAAAAGCTCAGATTGCATTCTATTCAATCCATCTAATGGCACTAAATCATCATCTGAGTATTCAACATCTTCAAAATTGCATATCAAATACGTTTTGGTTATTTCTTTCAACTTTTTAGGATTATTATCTGTAGAACTATTACATTCTTCATGTCCCTCTACTTTTTTTACCAAAACAAAGGTTTCATCATTTTTGCAAAACTCTGCTTTAATAATTACATCTTTTTTATAATCTTTTGCAAAAAAAACCTTCTGATATTTACATTTTCCATCTAAGACCTCACAAGTTGTTACTCGTTTTATATCCCCCGTAATCAAAAATTCTATGGCATCAAATAAGCTTGTTTTTCCATATCCATTTGGTCCATCAAATATATTCAATCCATTCTTAAAATCCAGTGTAAAATTCTCAAATAACTTGTAGTTATCTAAGAAAATTTTATTGATAACTATTTTACTATGCATTCTCTTCCTCCAAATCAACAAAGCCCCAATCTTCTAATACCTTATCCAATACCTGCTCTATATTCGCTTGCTCATCATTTAAAGTTTCAACTATGTAATCTAAGCGTTCTATTTCGTCATCGCTACCTTTCTGAATCTCTAGCATATAATCCGATACACACCTTATCTGCCCATTAGTTGCAAAATTAATCGGAATAATTGGAATTTTAATCAATAATTCTGAAACCAATTTATATATTTTTTCGTTATCGCTATTCTTTTTAAACGCATTGAAATTCCTAGGTTCAAGAATATACGTCTGAATCAATTCGCTAGCTGTTTTGGCATATTGTTTACATAGTTTTTTAAACTCATCCGCTTGCGCTTCATTGTATGCAAATACATACTTCTTAAAATAAAAAGGGTCATCCTCTATATTTACCTTTAATTTATCTAATTTATCGGAGTTAATATCTCTTTTAACACAATAAATTAGTGATGTATTTTTATCCATATCCGGAACGTATACATCGTTTTCTCTAAAATAATTAGCAATCTCAATTACCAAACTTTTATTGTTTTCTTGTGAAATCAATTGAGATTCCAAAATCTGTAATACAATAAATATTTGGCTTTCAACATTCCTATTTTTGAATATATTTAAATTATATACAATGTTCTCAAATGTAACTTCTGTTTGAATTACATTCTCAAATTCGCAGTCAAACATTATCTCTTTAATTACATTGATCATTCTTCTGTTCCTCCATCTATATCTACAATTGCACGTTCTAAAGGTTTCATCATAATATTTTTACAATGATATATGTGCTCCTCTTCAATTTTAAAATCTTTCAAAAAATCACCCGCACCATCATATATTGAACCTGTTTCTAAATCCTTGCTAATCAAGCAATTAACATCCATCAAAATCTCGTATAAATCCGGATTAGCTACGATTTCTCCGCACGCACGCATCAATGCTTTTTTACTTCCATCGTTATTTCCTACAGTTGTCAACAAATTCAATTTTTTATCTTTTCCCACATATGAAATATAATCTCTATCTTTTTCAAATGAAGAATTTATATCACGCAAACCTTTAAAAAATGGATTTTTATACCTATCTATAATGCAATATTCAGCCCAATTCATTTCATCTATTTTCTTTAAAATGTTGGGATTGATTGTATGTATTAAATCCTTGATTTTATCCTCACTCATCTTTGAAATATGTTCATAAAAAGCACTCACTTCACACTTCTTACAACACACTTCTCTTTCTTCATCAGAATCCCATTCATCCATACAATATTCATGATATTCGCCACACATCATTAGCAATTTATTTTTAATATTGTATAAATAATATTCTTCACATCTTTTTACTGAATCATCACTATCAAGCACTTCTTTAATCAGATTAAATCCTATACTCCGCTCTGTGGTTCTATTATACTGAATATGTCTTCGTGTAATATGCTTGTCTATCAGTCCTTGCAAACACAAAAATATTATTTCACAAAAACTTTGATCCGCACATTTCCAGCCTTCAGCTCCAATATTTCTCCAATAGTTAATGATTTCTGCCTTGACTAAATCGTTAATTTCAGCTAATTCACAGTATACACTACCATTAGAATAGGAATACATTTCAATTTTTTTAATATCTTCATCTTTTATATTCTTTTGGCTCGTCTCCATTTGCGCTTGCAAATCTGACAATATCTTGTCCAAAATCCTATCAACATTATTTACAGTTATTTTCTCATATGCAAAATATTTTTCATTGTACTCTTTAATCAATTTATTGACTTCTGATTTTCCACCTGGTTTATATAATTTTTCCACCTCATCTTTTTTTGTCGGACTGCTCTTATAAGAAATAATGCTATTTTGCAACGCCTTTATCTGACTACAATTCAATATCAATTCCTTAACTTTATCATTCCATTCATCTCCTGTATAGTTCATTGACTTACACACATGTAAATACGCATATTCAATAGTTTTGTAATTAACAATCTTATAGTAGAGTTTTACCAAGGCATCTTCATAATCACTAATGTTATGCTTATCTTTAGCTTTTACCTGATGAATAGTCTTGTATTGAACACCATCATCTCCTTTACATAATATCGAAAAATCTTCCAACCATTCCAACTCGACACTATATTTTTCTATTTCCTTCACTTTTCCCATAGAAATCAATTCATTTATCTTCCTCAGCACAACAAATAAAGCTATTTTGCCTTGGTAATTATATCCGCTCCAACTATTTGTTGCATCCCAAATATCTTTATCTATTTCAATAAATGTACACATATTATCACACTTTCTTAATCCAAGCATATGTTAAATTAACTTAATCCTGTCACTCATAATCAAATTGATTTGTTATATGCTCTTTTATCATCCTAAACCTTTATTTCTAATCTCTCCCACCAGCCTATACACCGTAGTACCCGGACACATCTCCGATGGTTTCGTTTTGCCTTCTCTTTCGCACTGCTCCAACTTCTGTTGCGCTATCTGTATTGCCTTTTCTTCATCACCTGCCATGCAAAGTTTTCCATACATCTTTTCATCTGCCTTGGAATACTTCTGTCCGGTTTTACTTTCGTATACTCGTCCAAACTCTGAACAACAAGTCCAAGAATCTTGAATTGCTGGCATAGCACCAAAGTAAGCATACATCCAAATTTCAAAGCATGGATTAGACCATCCTACTTCTATGTCTTTACGCTCTGCTTCAGCGATAATATCATCAAATCCTTGCACCTGGTCTCTATCAAACACAATCCATGGAATACGGTACTGTGCTTCATATGCCGTAAGCTCCTGACATTTATCAATCATAGCTCGAGTCTTTGTTTCGACAACCTTAATCACAAGTTTGTTTCTAACCGTTTCTGGCAATGCCTGATGAAGTCCATTAAAGAAACAACGCTCGGTAGCTTCTGTATCTGTGACAATTAAATAGTACCCTAATTCCGGAACCTTAAATTGTTTCTTCTGCTCTCGTGGTTTTCTATTACCTGTTCTATCTTTTTTCGCCATGCTTAGTCCTCCTTTTTCTGAGGTGATAAGCCAGTTCCTTCAGTCACTTGAACAAGTGCATCCTTAAAGATATCTAATGCCTTAAGCATCGGAATTGCTCCATACTTTCCAACCATATAATTCTTCTCATAACTTTCATCCTTACGAATACGAACCCCATCTTCATCCACAAAATCTGCCAATGAGTACAGTGAAGAAACGCCTCTTTCATCCTTTTCCACAAACCAAATTTCATCACGACGTAACAACTGATTTGACAACTGCCATGTATCATGTGTTGTAAAAATAAGCTGTGCATGATTCTTGTTAATTTCCGGATTCAAGAATGTAAGCAAGAAGTTTCTTACAAGTAAAGGATGCAAACGTGCATTTAATTCATCAATGAAGAATACACTTCCCTTTTCCAATACTTCTTGTAATTCTGGATATAAAGCAAACATCTTCAATGTTCCTGCCGACTCTAAACTCAAAGGAATCTCTGCCATTTCATCCGAATCAATCTTCTTATGAAGAGCGTTGATTTTAAAACTTTCATCCTTGGAGTCTCCATCACCCGGAACCTTTTCTACTCTAAAATCTCTGATATGTTCGTCAAAAGATGCAAAATATTCTACAACCTTTTGTTGAACATTCTTATCCTCTACAAAACCCTTTGGCAATCTACGAGATAAGAAGAAGTTGGTAACAGGATCTCCAAAGTCAGCAAACTCATTTGCCAAGAACCAATCTCTAATGTCCTTGCACTTACCAATCTTTAACTTCGCACCCAAAGAAATAATAAGAGCCTGCTTTTCCAATGCAACCTGAATATTATCCCTACTACTCTTAGGGAATCCTGACAAATCCAACTCTTCATCAGATGTTCCACGATAAAATACAGTGTTATACTTTCGAGCCGTCTTTGCTTTCACATTTAACCACTCTTCGGTTACACCTTCCTTATTGATGCAAAAACCATAATTATATGTCTTTTCAGTCTTATCTCCCGGCAATGTAAAATACACTTCAAAACTTGATTCCGCATCAGCAGATGTCGAATCAAAGAGGAACGGAGTCGGTCTGAACTGTTCAAACTTTTCCTCTTCGCCGCCATATCTGAACGATTCAGCAACATAGTCTGACATATACTCAAATGCATTATATATATTAGACTTTCCACTTGCATTTGCCCCATAAATGGCAGCAACCGGCAATATCTTCTCACTACCAATAGTTACAACTCTGTCCGAGAACTCCGTCATCTTAGCTGCAGATAAATCTAATGTAGCTTCTTCTCTAAATGATTTGAAATTTTTAAAATTGAATTGTATTAACATAATTGCTACCTCACCTTCTTTTCTACTTTCTATTATATGTTATTTTTTATAAAAATCAACATCTAGATGTGATTTTTTCTCATTTCGATGTATTTTAACACAAAAACCGTAAAATATACAAAAAGCAAGGCATCTCTGCCTTGCTCTCCATATATTTATGCTTGAGTCTGTTTTCTTTTCGTTACTCAGTTTTCTCTTCATTCTTTTCCTTGCGCTTATTCAGTTTATCAAGAAAATACGGAATCAGTATTACTGTTCCCACAAACTCATATAAACTTTTTACTTTATCATCAAATTCGCCATATAGTATAAGCACAAACACAATAAAATAACTACACAATCCTGCTATTTGCGCAAAAACATACATCCACTCATTATTTTTGTACCTGTTCCATAATCCACTTATTGATTTGTACACTGCTCTAATCGGACTTACTATTGCCTTAACTGATTCTATCAACATTGTTTTAATCACAATTTTCAAGAATATCCATGGTACATTTAACATATCAAATATAAATGATGGAACTGTCATTAATAACTTGTATGCAATACCTCTTCTATTCTTTTGCCACAATTCGAAACTTTTTAAGCCATTTAGTTTATCACCTTTGATCCACGTATCAAGTATCTCGTCCAGACTTTTTACTTTCTTTTTTCTCCCCAAAAACTTCTTTTCCTTTAGGCTAGCAAAAAATTTTAATGCATAATATGAAAGAAGATAAATTCCTCCGAATGAAAATAGAATGTTAAAATAGTAGTATAATAGAAGCAAAACCATTTCTAGAATTTCTTCAAAAACCATTGGTACTCTATTTAACAAGGTAAGATTTGATTCAGGCGAACTCATAACAGCCATCATCAACCACCAAAACATATATGTCAACATATAGTTTCTAATGTCACATTCAGAAAAATCTCTTTTTTCAGGGAAAAAAGTAATTCTTATCATCTGCCTAACCGCTATATACACATATACAAATCCATATAATAAAACTAAGCAGGCAGACAATATTGAATTTCTCATAAGTAACTTTCCAACAAACCAACACGCCGCAAGTATCATTGTAAGTAAAATAATTATCATCACAATATTCTCACTTATAGAACGCTTGGTTTTATTCTCTGGATTCTTAAAACTACCTCCAATTTCTTTTCCACTATTCACTACTTCTGTACTTACCCATATCACTAGTAGCACTAAAAACATAATTGAATGAAAGAAAAACCAAATTAATTTATCCATATTTTACCTCCATAATATATATCAATTACTATCGGCATTTTCTCAAAACAAATTAGTACTCCCCATAAAAAAAGCAAGGCATCTCTACCTTGCTCTTCTCCGTCTTATATTCACCGTTTCTTCCTCCAGTGCATCTGCCTTCATTTCCTCCGGCGCTGCTATGTACTCACTTTCCTCTGCACACCTTGATGCAGCCTCTTCAATCGCACGTTCAACCTTACCTGCATTTGCTTCAATCAAAAGCTTACACAAGAAGTCAGCGGTATCCTCCGCCGAATTCGGATTATGAAAGCGATAATTCAATTTTCTCTGTTTCAAGCGGAATCTCCACCTCCTTCTCTGGCTTGTCTTTCTTTTCAATACTATGAGATCGTTTCTTAAGTTAGACCTAACTTTTTTACCAATATAAACGACTGTTTATTCTTGAAAAATCTTTTCCAATTCGCTTCTATTTTGCCTGCTCTTTTCTCTACGTTGGTTCTCTCCGTTCACACAAATAGGCTGGCAATTTTGGAGTACTCTGTCATAAATTCTCTTCTCATCCATGTTCTGGTTCTCTCTCATTTCCTTTACCGTTAGATTTGTTGTGATGATCATAGGCTTGCCGGAGCATACCCTTCTGTCAATTACTTGAAACACGTTCTCCATCATGTAACTGGAACTGCGCTCTGAACCTAAATCATCAAGAATCAGTAAGTCATACGAACAAACTGCTTCTATGTATGCATTCTTGTCTGTAGAAGCAAAAATTTGATTGCTGATAGCAGAAAAATTGGTCATAAGGACTTTCTTCTCCTGTTCAAGCAATGCATTTGCAATACAAGCAGCCATATAGCTTTTCCCTGTACCAACATCACCCCATAACAACAGTCCTATATTTTTCTTCTTAACCTCATCCCAATGTTCCACATACTGCTTCGCATACGGTATACAAGTATTCGAACCATTATCATTTGCAAAATTCCATTCACGCATCGCATGCTCCGAAAAACATACCGAGGTATTCTTCTCTACCTCATGTAAATGCTCGCGTTCCTTACGTTCACGCTCTTCACCTTCAAATTCTGCTCTTTGACAAGCACACCATCTTGGATGCGATTTTAGTCCAACAACGTATTGTAATCGTTCCGGGAACAACACCACTAAAGGCTCCTTGCATACCGAACAATGCTCTAATCCATCCTCACTAATATAAAATTCTCTTTCTTTTTCCATAGTTAAAAACTCTCCTTTTCATCATAGTCATAATCCCTTAAAGGATTACTATTCTTTTTACTTATATATTTACTAGGAGACTGATTTCCGCCATGGTTACCGACAGATTTCTGCCCTACTGCTGTCGGATTTCCGACCGCGGATTTCTGCCCCTGTTCCTCCTCAGGAAATAAAATGTATAATCGGTTAGGTCGCCCTCTTCCTTCTGGAATTTTCTCTAACAACTGCGCTTTCACCAATTCCTTCATCGCATCCTTAATAGTCGTCGCACTTTTATTCATATCTGTAGCCATCTGATGGATGGGATAGATAAAGTACACTCTTCCCTGTCCGTCCTGCCAACGGTTCTTTTGTGACAGCTGCGCTTTACCCAACAATCGAATATACAGCATCTTCGCCGTGTTACTGATTGGACAATTCAGCAGAAATCGTGGCATTGGCAAATATGGCGGCATCTTCGTATGTTCATACATATATTTACTCATTCTTATACTCCTCTTCCATAACCGGATTTTCTCATTTCTTTTATTATTTTTGCTTGCCTTCTCTCGGCTTCTTCATAAAGTTTTTGACGCTCTTTTCTTTCTCTCTTGATACGCTTTTCTTTCAAACGTTCTTCTCTTCGGTCTTTTCTGCAAACCTTGAGATACGACCATACGCCCTTCTTCATATCAGCAATTTTCTCTTCCGCTGCTTCAAGTTTTCTGGAAGCTTCCAAGTAAAAATCCCTGTCTATTCTATGGCTAAGTTCATAGCTCTCTTTCTCTGTTTTAAAATCTTTCTTCTGTCTTTCCACCATCCGCTTATAGCTTTCGATCTCTGATTTTAGCCCCTTGATTTCATCCGCCTTTTGCCGTTCCAGCACTTCCACCTTGCGTTTCCACACAGCTAACTGTTGCTCTTGTTCCTCTGCCAAACGATTTGGAAGATTAAGCTCCGTTTGTATTTGTAAGAACATTTGTGAAATCAATTCCTGATTCAGTTTCAGGCTTCCTCCCCTTTCCAACACCAGACATCCTGCCTCCGTCTCCAAATCCGCAATTTTTCTACGGGCAGAAGTTTCTGATACGCCCTCCGACATTAACAAATTTTTCAATCGCGACATCGAACTTGGATAACGTTTACTAACAAATATTAATGTTTCATAGTTGTCCGCTAACTTTTTCATTACTTCCTTTGACTGCATCCTATTACCTCCTCTCTGCATCTTGCGAATCTCACATTTTGCCTGCTTAAATATTTTTCTTACACTAAGTACTTAGGGTCAGAAAAAGCTGATTGCAAAAATGTGGCAAACTTTTTTAAAAACTTTTTGTTTTCACTATGTACTTGGAGTCAAAAAAAGCTGATTGCAAAAAATGTGGCATATTTTCTCAAAAATTATTTTTTCACTATATACATGGAGTCAAAAATTGCTGACGGCAAAAACTGAAACAATTTTTTTCATGAATTGACTGAAGAGACTAATAGCCGCGCATGGAAGGCATAACAAAAGACACCAACCTTCAGACTTCTATCTGAAAATCAGTGCCTTCCAACGCCGAAATAGGCAACGCCACTATTTGGCGAAAGTAACAGGATACGCCTAAAGTTGCATGAACTTTACGCAGAAAACTTCACGCCCAGGGCGTTCACACTAGGAGACCTAGAACCCGAAACTTGACATTTTTATTTTCCTCCTCATATGTTGACAGCATGAACCCGCTGATGTGCTGATAGGCAAATAAGAAAGGCCCTGATTCCTACCTTTCAATAGAAACCAGAGCCTATCGCTCTTTTAACAGCCTAGCACATCAGCCCCTGCTGTAAACATATGAATTTATAACTCTCAACCTTATCAAAACTTCATCTTTTCAAGCCAATTTTTCATCTGTGCATCACGCACCCCAGAATTATTTCTGTCATACTTCCCAAGATTTAATGTATCCATTATTCTTCCATCTTCCAAATAGATTACTTTTTCAGCATGTACAGCTACATTTGCATCATGTGTAACCAACAAAACCGTTGTTCCTTTTTTGTTGATATTATCTATAATGCTTAATACCTCTCTTGTTGTAGATGAATTAAGAGCACCTGTCAGCTCATCGCCAAATAAAATATCCGGGTGATTTATCATTGCTCTACAAATTGCTGCTCGTTGGAGCTGTCCTCCTGATACTTTATGTATATCATTTTCCGCAATGGATGAAATCCCCATCTCTTCCATAAGTGACAATGCTTCCTTAACTATTTCCGAGCGATTAACTTCTCCTAATTGAAATGCTGGATAAACAATGTTATCAATAATAGAAAGATTCTTAAGAAAACTTGTCTTTTGAAAAACAAATCCCATTCTTTCTAATCTAAGCTCTTGCATTTGCTTATTAGTCAAATCTGCCATATCTACACCATCAAAACATATTTTCCCTGCTGACGACTTATCCATTCCACTGATACAATACAATAAACTTGATTTACCACAACCTGATTGCCCCATAATAGCAATGAATTCCCCTTTATCAATTCGAAAATCTACATCCGAAAGAACACTATTTGAACCATAACTCTTACACAATCCTTTTGTTTCTAATATGCTCATATCTTTCCTCCTCTTACTGATTAAAGTATCCAGTTATATCAATCTTTTTAACTTTCATACAAACACCCAGGTTGATTACAACAAGAATAATCACCAAGCAGACCGGAACCAAAATGCAACTAATTGTTATATCCGAAAAAGAAATACTTGTTATTCCTAATCCAAGCAGAGAGAACAATGCACTAACAACTGTTTCTCCCAAAATTTCAGTCAAAATAACACCTAAAATTATGCCTGTACCTCCAAGTAAAAGCATTGGATATAGTTCTTGAATGCAAATTGCCTTTATAGGAATACCCATAGCAATTTTTTCTGCCAGAGCGTGCATCGTTCTTGCCAGTCTTAATTCCATATACAATAGCACTATGAAAATAGTTATAATTATGCCTATTATAATAATCAAATAAACAGCTTGGCTGAAACGAACCGTTACCCCTCCCAACGTTTGTTCAAGGAAACTATCCATACTCTTTATACTGTATCCACTACCTAATTCTGACTTCAAACTATTAGAAAACACTTCAGCCGATACATCATTTGACAGTTCTAATTGATAAGTATATTTTTCTGATAATTCACCCTCAAAATCATATATCGCTTTTGCGGTTTTTCCTCCACTTGTAACATCCTGATAAATACCACATACTTCCATACAGTATGTTTGATGATCACTTATAATATTTACCTTATCTCCTACTTCTTTTCCTAATTCATCCGCAAGTAGATAAGATAATGCAATATGGTTTTCCACAGACGGATTCGTGCCACTAATGTAAACGATTCCTTTTCCAGCAGATGAACCTGTATCAACGTGTACTCCAACTAATTCGTCTGCATTGTTAAATGCTTGCAAACGTACACGTCGTAATAAAGCAGCATTCTGAATATGCCCATTTTCTATTTCTTCACTAAGTACATTAGAAAGTTCTTCGTTTCTCTTTTCTAACTCCTCACCCTGCATAACTTCTACAAGCAAATCACAAATTGGACTTCCCATATATGTAACAAAATCTTCAGCTTGCATGGTTTGTAATGAACGTATCGGCACCATCACCAAAAATGTGATTATCAGCATTAAAACAAACACAATAGCATATCCATTTCGAACCTCTTGCATACCGATTAGAGCATTTGTAGATAATTTTCTTGACTTATACAATCCACTCTTTACTTTGACTTTTTTATTAAAACCATCATCCAAAATAAGTAAGTCGACAATTGTTTTTGTTCTAATTTGTTTTAATATCTTCTTTGCAAACAACAAGATAATGCAATATATCACCGCAACAGAGATAATAGCCAGTAACAGGTTTTGAATTTCAAGAGGTTGTTCTCCAAAAAATCTACTTATGTGACTTGTAAATCTTGGAAGTAATAACAATGCCAACAAAAATCCAACAACGCAAGCTACCGACATTAGTATTCTAATCTTTGCCAAATAAAGGTTTTCTATCTCTTTATTCGGAATACCAATGGACTTCATTGTACCAATTTCAACTACGTCATCTTCCATTTCAGCCAGTATTACATATCGCAAACACATAACAACTACAATAACCAACATCATTCCTGCAAGAACAAATACCATAGCAGTTAAAATATCCGTCAATGCACTTAGTAAAAATATAACTGTATAAGTAATAGCCTGACCATTTTTAGGCAATTCTTTGTCACTTTGTTCATATGCAGTCTGGTAAGCTGATGCACGCGAACTATCTGTAAAATATGTTTCAATAAGATATTCTGTTTCACCTATATTCCCAAACAAAGAATCAAAATCTGTATCGCTTATAAGAAATCTTGTTGATGAACAAGTTGTTGAATTCATCATGCCATCGTATATATACGTCACAACCGTAAACTGTTTTTCAATACCATTTGCACTAAGAGTTATTTTATCTCCAAGCGAAATATCATATTGGTCAAGAACAATGATCGGAACTCCAATTTCTCCATCCAACAAATTTAATGGTCTTCTTTTTTCATCAAGTAAAACATCGTACTCGTCATTTTGCTTAACAAAGCTAATATCCAAACGGCAATCGGAAAGTGTATAGGATTTATCATCTCCTATAACTATAATATTGTCCCCATATAGAGTAATCATAGGAACTGATTGCCAATATGTAATACCTTCAAAACTCTCATTAAATTCATCAATATCAATCTGTTCTATGGTTCCCATATGCATTTGTAAAAAGTGTGGTGGCTTTGCTGTTTCATACATGGATGTTATGGATGAAAAAAGTTGCGATAGCATTAACACCACAGAAGCAGCAATTGTCACTGACAAGCACATAAAAACAAATAAAATAATATTTTTCCAGGCTCTTTTTCGAAAATCATTTATCAATAGCTTGATGTGTAGTTTCATTTATTCCTTCCTTTCCAGTTCCCTTACAGAACTCAAAAATGATAAAATAATTGATGTAAAACACAGCAACACACCTGAAATTATCACAACATACGCAGAACCTCTTCCTACACTTATACTCATACTTGCAGAAATACCATCTGCCAATATTCCAGATAATCCATACGCTACTATATATCCTAATTGTGACAAAAATCCAATTAATCCCCATGCACGCCCTTGCTTTTCATCCGGAATATTTATTCTAGTCAAATAATCCAAACAATTATTAGCAAATGGTAGCATGGCAAAAAACAGAAAACCCGTCACACACATCACATATATATTTTGCTTTACTCCAAACATAGCCATTGTTATTCCGGCAAAAGCAAGTGAAACACTCAAAGTTTTAACATATCCTTTTTTTAACCCCTTAACACCTAATATCAGACTTGAAACTAACATACCACTGGCACAAATCGTTTCCATAATTCCTAATGTTGTACTATCAGTAAAATCAAGCACCATAGGTTCTGCTAAAATCTGAAATATTCCCATGAAACAAGTCATAATACCAGAAACAATAATTAAAACAATAATTCCCCGTTTTGTAGTAATCGCTTTCCACCCCTCTTTAAAACTACTCAAAAATGTCTCTTGTATAATAGTTCTTTGGGTAACAATTCCTCGTTTTACAATGCCTGTCACAATAACTGTTATAATAAAAGTGCAAATATCTATAACTAGTAGTAACTTAATGTCACTTACCGCTAAAAGCAGTCCCGCCAACATTGGAGATACAAGATACCTCGCACTACCTGCTAAACTGACCATGCCGCTTGCTTTGGAATATTCTTCCTTTGTTAAAATATCTGTTACTGTTGCCCTATATGAAGGTTCTAACAGCGCAGAAAAGATTGAACTAATTGATACTCCAATACATACCTGTATCAAAGAAGCATGACCACTAAACATACACAGCAAAATATAAAGAACTCCAATTCCCGAAAAACCATCTCCTATCATCATCAACATTCTTCTATCATAACGGTCTGCTAACACACCCGCTGGAACAGAAAGTATCAAGGTTGGAAGAAATGCAAGAAGAGATACTAATGCCATACTTGCCGCACTTCCTGTCTGATTAAATACGTATACAGCCAAACCAAAACTTGTTAAACCGCCTCCTATAGATGAAATAAGTTCACCCAACCA